>Ga0214545_1006651_pt1 | contig 19983 bp, 16 predicted proteins | sample CNSS4metaG_FD_160064 | JGI IMG/M metagenome (GOLD analysis project Ga0214545, IMG submission 160064) | Root nodule microbial communities from cowpea collected in UCLA plant growth center, Los Angeles, California, USA - CNSS4 | ecosystem: Host-associated > Plants > Roots > Nodule | place: USA...
ATAAAGTTTTTGATTAATTGATTAGTTTGTTCTAAACCCTTTCTTTTTCTATTTGGTAATCATATTTTAAACTCTTGTTTTAATGGTTGTCGCAACTAAGTCGTGACGGGTCGACAAAGAAAAAAACGATTTTAAAAAGATATTTGAAGTCATCATTATAGTTATTTTGGAAAATTATGAAAAATCGTAAAAATAAAACAAGTCTGCGAAAAATCAGATTTTTAGATTCGGGAGTCAATTACGTTTAGTGAAGGTGTAGCACTCTACAACGCTCGTCCAAAGTGGTACCCTTATTTAAACATTCAAAGTTGATGTGGTTTTCAAAACATTAATTCTCCCCAAAAATAATGAGACAAATAATAATAAAAAGAAACAATTTTTTTTTGGGTCCGACAATGATTGACCTTGGTATTATGTATTCTCATTTAAAGTGAGAAATTATGGTTATGTAGTTCTTTAAAAGATATTTGGAAAGCTTTTTGGAAAATGATTTGATTTTTTGAAAGTGAACTTAATAAGGGTTGTCCTTGCTCCTACGTAGTTCACAATGGAGAATTAAGGATCACGTAGTTCTTAAGAAAGATGTTTTGCTTGAAAATGTTGATATTTTTGTATTTTGAAAGTTTTATATTTTTTTGTATTTTTTGAATTACTTGAATATAAGTGTCACACTATGCGAACGGCCGGACAAACACCAAAAATCGAAAGAGAAAATTATTTTCGATATTTTTTCGAAAGAGACACAATAAAGTGAAAGAAAACATTTTTTTCACTTTTTTAGATTTTTTCTATTTTTATAATTTTTATAATTTTCAAATATTTAGTTTTTTAGAAAAATTTAAAATGGGGGATTTAACTAAGAATAAAAGTAAAAAAAAAAAAAAAAAAAAAAAAAACAAAAGTATAAGGGTGCATGAGTAATGTGTGAGGTGCATGAAGTAAATGAAGTAAATGAAGTAAAAGTGGGGATGCAGCCAATAAAGTATAAAATAAGCCCAAGATAGGAGTAAAGCAAAAATGAGTGGTGGGGTCAGTAAACATGGTGATGTAGGAAGTATTTATTGGAGGTGTGTGTAGTGGAACATGGGTTGCACACAATAACAACAAACAAGTCCAAAACAAAAATGCGGTGTAGTGCTAGCAAATATCACGGGAGCATAGAAAAATACACAACAAACCAACACAGAAGGGTGAGAATATTAAAAGTGGTGGTGCAGGAAGTTCATGGGACCAGATTTAAACCCCAAAATGATTCTAGAAACACATCGTCGTTTCTCATTCTTTCTTCCCTACGTGCACGCTTCTTCAATCGCATCTTGCCCTCCAAACACGAGCCACTCCCTCCAGCCCTAAGGTAACGACATCGTAAGCTTCCCAGTCCGTCAGAGCTACTGACGACGGTGCCAAACGCTACCAGAAGCGTCGTTGGCCTCCGCGGCACTCCAAATGTTCCATTTTCTTCTCGCACAAGCCACACCAGGTCTGGAATCCGCGCTTCCGAGCTTTATTGTCGTGCCTCCAATTGTGATCGGAGCCACCATCACTCAGCTCTTTTGAACATCGACTCGTCGGCTTGTTGGGGTTTTTGTTCTGGTGGTTGGGCGTGATGGTTGTGCAGGGTGTTGAGGAAAGAAATTATGACTCTGAAATTGAATTTGTTATTTGGTGATGGAGGTCCGTTAATGGAAATTTTGGTGTAGGTTCATGATGAAAGTGATAATGGGGGGATCTGTGTTGCGTACAACGGGAATTGGAGGCAAGTGCGGGTGCATAAATTTGATGTGTTGATGTGCCGGGCTGGAAAACGTTGTGGTGAGGGAGTCAAGGGTGACGAGGACAAACAATCCCGTAGGTGCCCCCGGAGGTGTATAGAACACGAAAAGTGTATGATTTTTTGTGTGATTGTTTCCCTGTAGGAATGTGAGTACTGTACGATGATGATGGACACTGTTTTGGTGCTTTGTTTTTTATTGTCCAGGTAGAAGACACGAGTGATAAGGCGACAAGCATGATCATGAGTGCAATGGGTATAAATAATATATGAAGAGCAGGATGAACAATGCTTAACTCTAGACAAACTTCATACATTCATTCCACTCATATGTTCATAATTACCAATATCAAGTAATGTATTAGAAGTTAATAAGTTAAAGGCACTTACCTTGGAGATAAAACTTAATGCTCTAACAACTTCTTTCTTTTCCAGCCACGACACACTTCCTTCTCCTCCTCTTTTACGAAATCTCCCCCTCTGTATGTCTCACTCTCTTATCCTCTGTAATGAATTTTTTTCTTTTTTTCCTTATGAATCCTCACCTTTTTATTATGTAGTTCTCTCCTCTTTGTTATGTTCTCTTTTTCTCTGCCCCTTCCAACCTCGAGATGTGGGATGAGGCTGAGAACAGATGTTGCTTCTTGCTCCTTCAATCATCATGACCATGGCCAGCTAGCTACTACACGTAATTCTCAATACAAAAAACAATCATAGCATAACGTATGCACCTTTGAACATCTTTCAACTAACCAATAGTAAAAAGATATAGGTCTGCTATAAAAAGATATAGGTCTACTGATATCAGAGACCTTACGCTAACCTCTCGTCCTCTTATTTCTCTTTTTTCTTTTTTTTTGTTTGTTGTTTTTTTTCCTTTTGTTTTTTTTTTCTTTTTCTTTTACTAAACTAGAACAAGAGACGTAAAATGAAATGGGGTTATAATAAAAGAAAGAAAAATAGTATAATAATAATAAAATTATAATAAAAATAAAAATAATAAATTGAAAAAGAAAAATAAAGAGAAAAAAAATTAAAAATTAAATTAAATTAAATTAACAAAATAAAATAAAATAAATAAATAATGATAATAATAAAATAAGATAAACATAGATATTTATTCTTTCTCAAACTAAAACATATTTTTTACCTTTTTTATTTTAGTATTTATTTATTTATTTTTTTCAATTGAACTTTAATTAATTTGTTTCTATTATTATTTTTATCAATGTTACTCGGACGAAATTGGGTGTTGACAATGATGCTAATGTTACTTGCACCAAAATGAGAAATGTTGCATTGTCAACTAATATTATTGTATGATTCGATTTATATTGTATTTACTTTTGTGATAGTTGGTATATTTCTTAGTTGGAACGTATTAGGGAGAAGATAATGGGAGACGTTGAAGGCTAGAAGTATGTGTATATGCGTGCCACTTGCATTTACTTTTCAAGCCATTTGGTATTGCATTTGTCACTACTTTTGCAGTTTACTTCTTTTCTAACAACCTTCATTATGGAAGGTACTTGGACTAAATTCTCATTTATTTGTTGACCCAGACGTATATTTTTAAACAATTATGAAAAATTTTGTTCATTGATTTATCTACTAACCATTAAAAAAAAGTGCAGTGTGATAGGAACTTGGAATGGGGTATTATACAGTAATGTATGGACAAGTCAAAGAAAATGAAGAAGAGACAAGTAGTGGCGATAGCTCAGATTCCTTCGTAAGAAGATACCTCTTCTGCAACGAAAGATGGAAGTGTGACCAGAATTTTGAAAGATTGTAGAGACAGAGAAGAAGTCACCTTACGTAAAGAATCTTCCTTAGTATCATATAGTTTCAATTTGATTATGATACAAATGTCTCTCATGCAGTAAATACTTCAATTATAATTAACTCCAATTGTTTGTAAATCATGAAACATGGAAGTAAGACAAAAACAAGGTGGTTGAAACCATTGCATTGTGGCTGTACAAAATATTCGTTTGTGTATACAAATACAGTGCACATGTATATTAGGTGTATGAATTTTGGATAGATGAAATTTGATATTATGACTACATAAAAGAAGACATTAAATTAGGCAAAGACTTTAAAAATCGAGCACACTAAAAGAGTTTGTATCAATAGTAGTTTTGCGTGTACTAATATAATTATGATGGGTCATTTCCACACAAAATTTAAACAAACTTAAAAGTTTTGAATTAAATTAAACTGAGTGATAGGGATACTTGGTTGAACCCAACGGGGATCGTTGTTATCATTAAAAACTTATCAAAATTTTAAGACTTTATGTAGGAAAAGAACACTATACAAATAAACTGCCTTTATATGTACAATTATGTATCTTTTTTGGTGTGAGATTTTGTACAAATAACAGTGCTCATTGAATTCTTTTAGTTAGGAAACCATAAAATGGTTGAACCCAATGGGGTATAGTCGTTTTCATTAAAAATTTAACCTTACGGAAAAAATGAACACTATAAAAATAAATTATCTTTATGTGTACAATTATGTGTCTTTCTCGGGATGAGATTTTGTACATATAACACTACACATTGAATCTTTCATTTAGGAGACCTTTAAATGGTTGAACCCACTAATAGGGTATAGTCATTCTCATTAAAAAGTTTACAAAGTCCTACCATTGAATAAGATAAGAAAAGCATTAAAATGCCTTACGTAGAAAAGAAAACGTTTAAAATAAATTGTCTTTACGTGTACAACTATATGTCTTTCGCGGTGTGATATTTTGTATAAATAACACTACATATTGAATTTTTAATTTTTCAATCAGGACACCACTTAATCTTTGCACCCAATGAGGTATAGACATTGTTGCTAAAAACTTTACCAAAATGAAGTATCAATTCAAATACTGATTGTAGAGGTTAAAAACTTTTATACGAGTATGAAATAAAGAAACACTTATAAATGAAACTGCCTTTACATGTACAATTATGTGTCTTGCTCTTTGTAACATTTTGTATACATTAAAATGTACATTGAATATCAAAGTTTCTTAGATGTGTTAATAATGAGATACTGACCACAATTTTCGCTCTATGAAATTGACAAAATATCATAAAATATCAAAATATAGAAAGTCATTTGGCATGTGTTACTTAAATGGTCGTGCTTAGGTAGTTCACATAACACGGTAAATGGTTATTTCCAATACGCTAATCATTTTCAATAATTGCTTGACCAATTCAACGTTCATTGATACCAGAAAACACACCAATTACTGTTAACACAATAACACAGTAACAACAAACTTAAATGGCTTTCTGTGTACGACTATCTATTTTTTTCTTCATAAGATTTTGTACACATGGTCATGGTCATGGTCATTAAATAAGGCACAACATTTGGCTTTCTACGTACAACTATCTGTTTTTTTTTCTTCCTAAGATTTTGTACACAGTCGTGCCCATTAAATTAGGCACTTAACTTTCTTTTTCTTCATATGATTTTGTTCACATAGTTGTTCTCATTCAATTAGGCACAACATTGGTTACTCCCTAATGTGCTATTAATTATTAATTTAAGGCTATCTTCATATCTCAATGTGATTAATGAACGTAAGTGTCTTTTTGTGTACAAGTATCTGTCTTTTTTTTTTGTAAGATTTTGTACACATGAACATGCTCATTAAATTAAGTAGTTCCCACAAGTTACTCTCATTATACTATTAATTTTCATTAATTGCTTGACTAAGTCTACCACTAACAAACTTATATGCACCTCACTACGCCAAAATCAATATTATATGCACCTCACTATGCCAAAATGCTCAATAGAAAACATTTTTTTTCTAATAGGTAGCATTTTATCAAACAACTATAACAATCAATCAAAAATCTAACCAAATATTTTTTTATTAGCAAAAAAATTTATTAATAATAGAGCACTTGGGTACTTTAACCCTTATACAAGACTATTTACAATATATATATATATATATATATATATATATATATATATATATATATATATATAAAGAAGAACACAACAACAAATCAATCAAAACACCTGAGTTGTTCTTCTAATAAAGTTTCTACGTTTTTCCACTTGTGGTCCCTCTCAATGCAAATACCATATGCCTCCTTCCTTTCCTTGCATCCATTGACGCTTTGTTGTTGTAACTTCATATTAATCGTCTCACTACAACATGTTATTGATATCTTCATTTCAACCTCAATCAGTGTTAATTCACTTATCTATATTCGTGCGCATCTTAAGAATTAAAGTTAAGGAAGGTTGAATTGTCGTAGACACGGTCCTTGCAAGGTAGAAAAACACTTTTCAATTATCTATAGGGTGAATAAATACCCTGGGTTAACTCCAAGAGAAATAACAAACTTAACTCCATTTCTATGTTACTATTTTCTTTAAAAGATACTAGACACTCATACAAAAAATAATAGAGTACAAACTACCTAAAACCATAAAATTTGCATCCAAAAAAACACATAATTTATCTTACACACAATCATGAAGTAGTAACATAATGATAATAAATCTATTCAGAGTATCACATAGAAGCATGCTCTAAATTCATTAATAGGTAAATAAGAAACTTCCTAGACAATAAGCAAAAGGCCAATCTGGCAAGCCTCCAAGCAAACAAATGCCTAAACCAACTCTTCCAAGGTCATTATAGTCCTCTTTAGACAGAAAATTTAATTCACCAACTTCTAGCATTAAATAATGTCGATCAATTGTCCATTAAAAATGTTACTCGCTGTTACTCAAAACCCATTACAATTATGACACAATCAAACCTATAAGCAAGACCTATAGAAGCATGTTGTAGAAGCTAGATAGTACTACTTTCAACACCTCTCCCTATATCAATAGATGGTGTTAGGAAAATTTGTTATGTATCTTACATGTGTTGTAGTGATTGGGACAACACCAGAGGGATCCATAAAAAAATGCTTATCATCTCGAAGATCTGTAGACAAATCATGCACTTTTAGTTGCCAAATCATTCCAACTCTAGATATGAATTGGCAAAAAATGTTAAAAGCAACATTAACCACAGGTAGAAATTTAACTGTGAATCAATATCCAAGCAAGAGTAGAAATTGTGGTGTTTGTTATGTTCCATCAATAAAAAAATTACACAAAACTTTTATGAAAATTGTACTGATTGCCTTTTCTTCAAACAGACCATATCAAATTAGAATTCACACAAAAACATTTCATACTTTAAGTCATTACAAGAATAAAAAAACTAAGAAGCAAATGTCACAAAAAATGCAACAAATTAGAATATACATGATGTGATTGGGTAATAAATAAATTGATACAATGCGTCTTTTGACGTTGAAAAAGGAAAACTATTAGAGCCTTTAAATAAGCAGGAAGTTCTTACAGTAACATATCATATTGGCTAAATAATAGCATATGCCAATCCGTTCAACAAAAGGTGGGGTTAAATGCTTACCTAACTTGGTTCCAATGCAAATTATTGGAACATCAGGGACATAATACCTTAGTTTAGGGATCCCCTAACAAAAGAAATAAAAAGAAAACTTCATTACTTATATTATAATAAGTGCACAAATTGATTTAATGGAAACCATCTTAACTAAATTTTTAACATGGAAGAAAAAAAAAACAAACCTTCTTAGCAATATTTTCATAGCTAGCCTTGCTTATGAGAGAAAAGGCAAGTTAAAAACATCAGCTCCGCGATAGCTCAAGGGTCTTAGTCTATTATAATCCTCTTGACCTAAATCAAACAATATGTTAAATCACAATAAACAAACACTATGCAGAAAACAATACTAAATTCCACATAAACTAAATTAGTAGCAATGTTACCAACAATATCCCATAAACCCAAATTTACGGTGATTCCATCCACAATGACATCATCACCATCAGATATCAGACAACAATAAAAAACCGAATGACAAAAACCCTAAAAATAAACAACCAGCAAAATAGAAATAAAGGGTTCAATGAACGACACAACTACCACACCATGCGATTGATAAGGAAAAGTGAAGAACTTACCTTCACCAAACGAAAAACTTTGACTGTTTTCGGTGGATGAGATTTGAGCGACGATGAAGGACGGAAAAGAAAGGAAAATTGTTGAACATTGAGAGAAAACTTTAGTGCAAATGAATTTCCTTACTTTACTTAGGGTTGGGCGACCACGAATGAGGTAAACAATTTCCTTTGTTTCACATGCACCTCATGACTTCCAGACTCCACCACTAATTCCAATTACCACATCATAGGAGTTCAAAATAATTGAAAATTGAAAAATGTAATGACATATCACGTGAGACTTTAACAGGTAAAATAAAGGTCAAATTTTGAAAGTCATTTTATCATTATCCATATTGAAAATATTAAAAAGCATATTTTTCTTACACGCAACACAAGGTAAATATACAATTAAGGAAAGGTTCACATGAAGGGGTTCCCCATGAAAAGCATATCATTTCCTCTTATTACTAGAAATGAATGATGATCCTTGGTCTCCAAGCTTTGTTGCGTCCTCCTTGTTTTTCGTAATGGTTATAATTTTTTTTTCAAAACCTAACTAAATCGCGAGAATCATAATCATAACAATAAGGACTCACAATTAAAATAAAAGATAAAAATAAAAGGAATAATATCGATAATAGACAAAAAAATGTAATTTAATTAAAAGAAAAACAAATTATATACTCTTTCTCCCGTTTGAAAGAAAATATAATGACAACTTCTCTTTTGAAAATAGTAAAAACAAATACAAAGAGAACTTTAAAAGAAAACTAACATTCTCTCTTAATTTTTTTTCTCAAACACCAAAGCAAAATGAAAGAAAAGGAAAGGACTATGGGATGCGTTCATAAGGAAACACCTGACTCCTTTTATAACATGAAAAGTAAGTCCAAGGTAAGTTTCAACCAATGTGGGACTTCTCAAGGTAAGTTCCTACCAATGTGGGGCTTATCTTCTCACACTCTCCCACTTGAAGAAGATTTTGATTAAATTAATCAAATCTTCACACCATACTTTATTATTTGCCATCATGTTATTAATTCTTCTGATAAGTCGTCGTGGGATCAAACTCGCATAAAGTTGCCAATGCTAACCAACTTTTTCATAACATTTTCTAGGCTTTCATTGGTGTGAATCTTCTGCATATCCACACTCGCCTCCTCAACTACTTCTCGAAAAATGTGATAACGTAGACCTATGTGCTTTGTCCTAGAATGAAAGGCAGGATTCCTTGCAATCTGCAAGGGACTTTGTCCCAATATACAACAAGCTTTTGATGTTTGTACTTGAGTTCCTCCATCAACCTTTGAATCCAAATAACTTCTTTACAAGATTTAGTAGCTGCCACGTACTCAGCTTCTGTATTAGACAAAGTTACAACAACTTGTAACTTGGATAACCAACTTATTGAACCTCCTACAAGTGTAAATATCCTTTTATTAATATCACTTTCAAAATTGGAATCGACACAACCCTTGACAACTAATTTTGATCCTTCAAAACATAACACAACATCTAAGGTTCATTTGGTGTATGTAAGGATCCTCTTAACAATACTCCAATGCTCTCCACCCGGATTTGCCACGAACCTACTAACCAGCTCCACTACTTGTGTAATGTATGGTCTTGTATAAACTATAACATACATAAGGCTATCCATCGCCAATGCATATAATACTCAAGACATCTCCGTACTATCGCTTCACTACTATGACTCATACTTGAGGATAACTTACAATTGATAAGAAATGAGGTAGAAATTGGTTTGCAATATTGCATGTTGAAGCGCCACAAGATTTTAAATAAGTAATTCTTAGTGAATTTGCATCCCTAAAATCTTGTTTATTGGTCCCAAGTCATTCGTATCAAACTCCCTACACAACTTTGCCTTTAATTCTTAGATTCGAGCTTTGTCGAGGCCAACCTCTAATATGTCATCCACATACAACAAAATGATAAAATCATCCTTACCAAACCTATTGTAATAAGTACAATGGTCTAAACATAGTTTGTTGTAACCAAGGCCAATGAGGGAATCTCTTGCACGAACACTTGGGCGTCCACTTTAAATCGTACTTGTTCAACTTGCAAACCAAGTTTTCTTGTTCTTTAAAGCCTTCTGGTTGAAACAACATTTCATCCTTACTAATAATAACCTAATGGGTAGTGGGTGTTAGTATTGAAATGGTGATTTAAGCCAAGAAGGGAGAAAGGGAGGGGGAGGGGTTGAATTGGCTATATAAAACTTTTTTGAAAGCTTAAAACCCTTTTTTATTAAATCAAATAGACCATAAAATTTGAATGTAAGAGTTGCAGGATAGTACACTTTCAATTGGTCAAAAATAAATAGTAGATTAATATGTTCATATACCTATGAATTAGTAGATTAAAATTTCAAGACAATACGCTAAAAGTACTGGGAAATTATGCATAATGAAGATTTCACGAATTTCACTCAAACATTATACTTTCACACACAAGATTTGTTCCAAATAGTATTTCTAACAAGATTGCACTATCAGATTACACAAAAGCGCATTTAAACACAACAAAAAATGATTTGCTTGGTTTTCTTGAGATTTTAAAATAATTGAGATGAAGAAAAGATAATTAGACAATTGTTTTTATACTGGTTCACTCAATCATAAAGCTACATCTAGTTTACAAAGACAATCTGAGTTTGGTTTCACTATTATCAAAAGTTTTACATATCACAAAGAAGATTACACTTTTGAACAATAGAAAACACTAAGATTTTTTACTCACACAAAAAGCTCAACTACAACCCTATAAGAAACACATTTATAGACCTGAAATCACACAAGGAACACAACAAGAGGCACAAGAACTATAAAACCTAATGTTGGTTCTCCCTAGCCAACCATACACGATTTCTTCAAGCTCCAACTAAGCCAAAAAGCCTCCAAGATCAACCAAGATCTTCAATCTTCAATATGCAGCTGTGTGATTCAAAGAGAAAGAGTTTTTCAGTGATGAATGACAGGTTTTCGCACTCAAAATCGTACCTCAACTCTATAAAAGACAACTTATATAGTCTGGTCTTAAGTGAAATCAATCGGTTGATTTGTCAGTATAATCTGTTGATTTCACTTGACTTAAGTGAAATTAGTTTATTGAAAAACAATTCAACTGATTGAATTCATTCATACAAAAAAACTATATACAACAAGGCTTTTAACCTGTTAAAACCCATTTTAATAGATTAAAAAGAACATACTAAGACTAACAAGACATCTAACCTATGTCATATAGCCTACGAATATGGTACAACATGTAACCATCATATTCTAAATATTATTTCCAGATTTAATACAATAGAAACATGATCTTTGAACGAATCTTCATCAATCTTCATCAACCATATGTCATCTTCATGCACTTTGCTTTATCAAATCTTTGCACCAAGCTTGCTTGTGCTAACAGTGGGAGCCCACAAGTGATACCACTTCACATTGTTAGCATAGTTTAAGTACTCAATTCTTTTCCTAGTTTGAAGCTCTACTCATGCTTTAAATTTCTTGAATACTGGAACACATTTGACTTCCTCTTGATAGGGTACACCCATAATCTCCTGGAGTAATCATCAATAGACAAATACTTTACCCCTCTTAGCGATAATTCCATTAATTCCCACACCCGTCGAAGCCCCTGCTTGCTTTAAAATTTCCACCCTATCTACTTTGTTCTTCAAGAATTCAGTTAAGGTTGAGTCTGCCGAATTTGGGCCCATGTTGACCTTCTGTATAAGCACAGTCTTAACCTTTGGTCGGGGTCAACCCGTCTCGACCTTCGACTCGGACGAACCCATCTTGAGCTTTGTTTTGGGTCGATCCATCTCAGCTTTCGACTCTAACTAGCTTGTCTCAACCATCAGCATGAGTCAGCCTGTGTCAACCTTCGACTTGCCTCGACCTTCGACCCAAACACTCTCGATCTTTAGTTGGGGCTGACTTGTCTCGACCTTTGACTCAAGCTAATTGATCTCAACCTTGAGCCCTGACCAGCCCGTCCCGACTTTCAGCTTAGGTCGACCTGTCTTGACCGGGGTCAACCCATCTTGATCTTTGGTCCGGAGAGCCTATTTCAATTTTTTGCCAAGAGAGCCTATATCAATTTTTTGTCAAAAACGACTCTACTTGACCTTTGATCTAGACCAACCCCGACTCAATATATGATTCAAGATGAAGGTATTCTTTTTAAGAGTTCATTAAAGTTATGTAGTGGAGTCAAATCCACATTAGCCTATAGGATATGAGACCTAGAGTTTTTTTATTGGTTCCCAATTTAGGAACTTCCTAAAAGGAGACTTATTCAAGAGTGGACTAAGACTAATCCATAGATTATGAGTGAAATTAATAGTTTTATTCTTTACATCCATAGATCTCACTAAATCAAATCTTTGCCTTCTCCCATTAAGCTTCCTGTTAGAATAATGATCAGGGTCACATTGCTCAGCCTGAAGATCACACAACCAATGATCAATATGTTAAAACTGTTTTTACACATTCTGTTATTACGTGCATCACTTAATCTTTGTATATAAGTTTGTTTCCCTTTTCCTAAAGTGAATCAATAAAGACTCATTTAGTATCTTTCCACACAATCATTTTTCTTTCTCTCTCTTTCCCTTTTTCTCGTGTTTCCTGCTTTCTTTCCCAGGATCGCCGCAAACCCATTTGATTGTTCTTCCGCGCTGCATCAATTTCGTTCTTCATATGGAATACAAGTTTATTAAGATGGTATCAGAGCTCTTCTTTTGAAGAGCTCTGTTGTGCATCTTTGTTTGTTTCTTTCTTTCTTTTTTTCTTCTCGCTTTGTTTCTTTCCTTCGTTTCCTTTTTCTCTGCCATGGTCACAGAAAGTGAATTCAAATCCATAATGCTTGCTAATGATTTCAATGACCCGCATAATTTTCTTTATCTTCATCTCAATGAGAACCCGTCCCTATCTCTTGTGTCACTTGTGTTGGAGTCGCAGAACTACCATTCATGGAGCAAATCTTTCGCCACTACTCTTAGCGCCAAGAACAAGATGCAATTCATTGATGGCTCCGCTCCTGAACCAGAAAAGACAAATCCCACGTACCAGGCTTGGAAGAGATACAACAATATGGTTGTCTCTTGGTTAACACACTTGGTTTCATCTGGCAAAGTATCTTGTGGATTGAAAAATCTGAGGAAATATGGAAGGATCTCAAATCTAGATTTTTTTTCAAGGAAATTTGCTACATATATCTGATTTACAGCTAGAAGCATCTTCCCTTAAGCAAGGAAGTTCCTCTGTCATAGAATATTTCACATGTATTCGCGTTCTTTGGGATAAACTCGATAGTTTTTAGCCTGATCTGATTTGCAATTGCTCTGCGAAGTGTTCTTGTGGTCTCACTAGTTCTTTTCAACAAAGAAAGATTGAGAATCACACTATGCAATTCCTGAGAAGTCTCAATGAGCAGTACAACAACATCACTTCTCATGTCCTTATGATGGATTCAATCTCATCCATCTCAAAAATTTTCTCTTTTGTGGTTAAGTAGGAAAGGCAGATTGGAGGGAATAGTGTCTTGAATGGAACCAAGATCAAGATCAACAACACTATTGTTACTTACAGGTACTGCAAAAAGGCTGGTCATAGTGAATCTGTTTGCTTCAAGAAGCACAACTATCCATGTAATAACAACATTGACAACAAGAATGTCAAGTATAGCAAGAGGGTTTGTTCTTTTTTGTGGTCAGAATGGTCACATGATTGAAAATTGCTACAAGAAGCATGGATTTCCACTAGGTTATAAAACAAATAATAAAGGTGGTAATGTGAATAGTGCAGACACGAATCAAGAAGGAAAGATTGATTCTATTCGAGAGGGTCATGACTTCAAATTATCACAGCAATAGTACCAAGCATTAATGACTCCGCTAAAACAAATAAATGGTAATGGCAGTGAAGTTGTTTCTGCCAATCAGGTTGGTTCCATTGTCTCTTGCAGTGTAGAAAAGGGTAAGAATCTTGTCTCTTTAATTCGTTTTAATTCTCATAATGATTGGATCCTTGACTCAGGGACACGGATCATATATGATGTTCCTTCTCAAACTTAGTTTTTTTAATCGTATTTCTCCTATAAATGTTAATATGCCTGATGGAACCAAAGTCCAAGCAACTCATTCGGGTTCTGTGAAAATTTTTGGAAATTTGTGTATTGGAAATGTCCTCTTTGTTCCCAGTTTCTCATATAATTTGGTGTCTATTTCTAGACTTGTTTCCCATTCCAACTGCATTGTTACTTTCACCACTAGTGAATGTTCTATCTAGGACAAGAAATCCACCAAGAGGATTGGTACATCTAACATTCAGTCAGTCTGTACGTGATCAAGGGTGAAATCCATGCCAGAAAGGGCCTTCTTGCTCAAGTTTGTACTAGTGCTATTAACCATGACATTTGACACATGCGTCTTGGCCACCCGTCACATAAAAGGATAGTTGTTCTTAACAGAAAATTTCCCTTCATTTCTCTTCCTGTAAACTCTGATTGTGATGTATGTCACTTAGCCAAACATCAAAAATTGCCTTTTCCTAATAGTACATCTTATGTTGATTCTATTTTTGATTTAGTACACATGGATATTTGGGGTCCTTGCACTGTTAATTCCATGAATGGTGACAAATATTTCCTTACTATTGTGGATGATCACTCTAGATTTACCTGGTTGTATCTTATGAAAAGCAAAGCTAAAACCCGCATCCATTTAATCAATTTTGTCTCTATGATTCGGTTTCAGAAAACTGTCAAGATAATTAGGACAAATAATGGTTTAGATTTTAATATGATATATTTCTTTAAAACTGAAGGAATCGTCCATCAGACCAGCTGCATTGAAACCCCTGAACAAAATGGTTTGGTTGAAAGGAAACATCAACACATTATGAATGTTACCCGTGCTTTACTATTTCAATCTAACCTCTCTTAAGACTTTTGGAATTTTGCTGTTTTATATGTTGTTGCTTTGAAAAATTATTTGCCTACTCCCTTTCTTAAAAATTCCACTCCTTTTAAGATTCTGTATGGCAATGCTTTTGATATGAACAACTACATGTTTTTGGATGTTTGTGCTATATTTCTTCCATCTCTCCCAACCGAACCAAATTGGATCCCAAGGCTCGGATAGGTGTATTTCTTGTGTTCAAACCAAATGTCAAGGGGTATGTTGTGTATGATTTAAAATCTCATTCCATTCATGTTATGTTATACTCTATGAAAACAAATTTCCTTTTAAAAACATTTCTCATGAAGATTCTATTGACAAAATTACTACACCTGTTCTTGATTATGATTTTGATCTTACTATCCCTAACTGTTTGAGTGATAAAAGTATTTATGAAAATAACGAATTGTAGGATGAGAACACTAGTGACTCTACTAGATTAAATAATGGACTTGATATTGATTTTGGACAAATTGTTGATTCCATATTAGAACAAAATCATCCTTGAAGGTCTACTAGACATAAAATTGCTCCTGCCTATTTGCAAGGTTTCCAAACTTCTTTTGCTACTAAAACTAGAAGGAAATCTAGATATCCTATTGAAGCTCACATTTCTCTTGCAAGGTTATCTCCTTCTTTCAAACAGGTTATTTGTTCCATTGATTCTCATGTTGAACCAGAATCTTATGAAGACACCTCCTGTTATGAACATTGGCAGAAAGCCATGAAAGATGAGTTAATAGCCCTAGAATAGAATGGCACTTGGATAGTGAGCCATTTACCTAAGGGAAACCGTGTTGTTAGATGCAAATGGGTATACAAGATGAAGTATAGGGTTGATGGATCCATAGAATGCTACAAGGTGCTTCTAGTGGCAAAAGGTTACACACAAAAAGAAGGTTTAGATTATCTACAGACCTTTTCACCTGTGGCAAAAATAACAACTATTAGGTTGCTTCTATCCTTAGCTTCCATTCATAATTGGCATTTAAAATAGTTGGATGTAAACAATGCTTTCTTACATGGCAATTTAGAAGAAGTTTACATGCAATTACCACCAGGTTTTATTTGTGATGATAAAAATCGTGTTTGGCACCTACATAAATCTTTGTATGGCCTTAAACAACCTAGTAGACAATGGTATTTCAAGCTTTCAGAATTTCTATGTTCACATGGTTATAATCAATCCTTTGCTGACCATTCCTTATATCTCAAATTTATTAATTCACACATCATTGCCCTTCTTATATATGTTGATGATGTAATATTGGTTGGAGATGATATTGCTAAAATCAATTCAATTACTAATCTTCTTGATCATGCTTTTAAGATTAAAAATATGGGAAACTTGACATATTTTCTTGGCTTTGAAGTTGCAAGAAGTAGCAAAGGAATACAACTGTGTCAACAAAAGTACATTACTGATATTTTGAATGAAGCCGGGATGCTTGGTTCTGCCCCTATATCAACACCCATGAATTTCTCTAGACACAAAAACAAAGAAATAGGGGAAATTCTCTTTGATCCAGCACCCTTTCGAAGGTTGATAGGTCGTCTAATCTACCTCACTCATACAAGGCTAGATGTCACTTTTGTTGTGCATCATTTAAGTCAATTCATTGTTGCACCTACCAGTCTACACCATCGAGCTTCCATGTGGATTCTTTGTTATCTAAAACAACAAAGATAGGGGATTTTCTTTGACTCCACCAGCAACCTACAATTAAAGGCCTTTTGTGATTCAGATTGGGCTAGATGCCCCAACACCAGAAGATATGTTACTGGTTATATCATTTATATTGGTAAGTCTCCCATTTGTTGGAAATCTAAAAAGCAACAAACTGTTTCAAGAAGTTCCTTTGAGGCTGAATACTGTGCCATTGCCTCCACAACGTGTGAAATCCAATGGCTCCACCACCTTATGCATGATCTTAAAATTAATCACCAGCAACCTTCCCTCTTGTACTGTGATAGTCTCTCAGCCATACAGATCGCATCAAATTAGGTCTTTCACGAAAGAACCAAGCATATAGAGATAGATTGCCATTTAATTGGAGAAAAGGTCAAACAAGGTCTCATCAAGCTTCTTCACATCAGCATCCATCACCAACAAGCTGATATTCTAACCAAGGCTCTTATATCCAAGCTAGGCCTGCTTTATATCTATGCCCAGCTTGAGGGGGCTGTCAGAATAAGGATCAGGATCACATTGCTCATCCTGAAGATCATACAACCAATGATCAATCCGTTAAAACCGTTTTTACATATTATGTTATTACATGCATCACTTAGTCTCTGTATATAAGTTTGTTTCCCTTTCCTAAAGTGAATCAATAAAGACTCATTTAGTATCTTTTCACACAATCAGTTTTGCTTCTCTCTCTTTTCCTCTTTCTCGTGTTTCCTGCTTTCTTTCCCATAATTGTTGCAAACCCGTTTGATTGTTCTTTCGCTTTCTATCAGTGCATCAATTTCATTCTTCATATAGAATACAGGTTTATTAAGACTTCCTATATGTGAAAACCTAGCACCCTTCCCAACTTTGAATTATTTTCCACATGTCATATTCATGGTGGGAAATGGGAGAAAAAAGTATGTAGAGTCGTTGTTTGTCCTACCTAGGTTGCTCTCGTAGTGGCGTTGAGACTTTCTCCAACGGTCGTGCTATTACATATTCAATTATATTCAAAAGAAAAGTATTTTACTCACACTCTTTCAACGATACTCTTCGCTTCTTCTTTTATATATTTATCACACCAAATTGAAGATGTCAAGTGCATACTTTCAATTTTTGGAGACCATTGTTATGCAGGAAGTTTGTGAGATTGTAGGGAAGTTTTGAAAAAGTGAAAATAGTCAATTAAAGTTATAGATTTCGGAATTGAAATTAAGATAACCGAATTTAAAATGGTTAAAATGATAACTTCTTATGCCCTAGTCTCTTTCAACGATTATGAGAAACGCGGATTTAGAAAAAAAAAAAAACTGTAATAAAAAAAAAAACTGTAATAAAACAAAAAAGCCGAAATTTTCATGTAGATGACGAATAAAATAATAATAATCAATATAATTAAGACATTATCATTATATATAAATATTTTACTATACTTCTCTAAATATAATCAGTTACATCTTTGAATTTAATTTATTATATTTAAATAAACATAATAAAATATTGACTTTAAAATTATAATATAATAAATAATTCAAATAAATATTATAAAGTAAATAAAAAAATTTCGGTTTTAATAGTTTATAAAATATTTTTGCAAAAAATTAATTGAAATAAATTAAATAATTAATTAAATTAAAAACAATAAAAGAATAGACAAAGTAAAACTAATTAATTTAAGTTCAAGTAATTTATTTTAATATATTCTTATTGTGAAATATAATCTTTTACTCATCCGAATTTTAGAATAATTTTACATTTTAATTTAAATTTGATTTTAACTACAATTGTATTTTTTTAATTATTTTTAATTTAAATTATTTTTAAAAGATAGTTTTGTAAATTATTTTTTAAATATATTAATATACAACTAAATCCATTCTACTACTTCAATTAAATCTTCCAAAAATTTACTCTCACTTTTCTCATATTTCCCTTCTTTTCCACGTGGTTGCATTAAGAATAAGTAATTGCAAGATGCATCGTGACTGTTAGAATATTTAGTATACAGACACGTATTAAATGCAAGTTTAATATTTTAGGTACAGTTTTCTAGGAAATTTTACTATAGGTATAGTGCTGTAAACAGAGGTCTTCTACGTAGTAATTGGAACATATTAAAAATAAAGAGAAATTAGTAAGAATTTGTAAAGAAAGAAGCACTAGCAAGTAAATAAATTGTGAAAGGTGTTTTCACAATATCGAAGAAACATCATTGATGTATTCTGTTTTTCATTATTATCATGCTAAAACTTTTAGTGCTATTATTTTATATTTTTGCTTACTTCCTAATATAAGTTTACACCGAGGAAATTATGATGAAATTTCCAACAGCGGCGTCAACTAGTATGGTTTGGATTGCCTTTCATTAAGAGAATAATATTCAAATAATACCCTTATTTAAAAAAAAGTATTATATTTTGAGAAAAAGATGGAAAAAAGTTATTTAAGAAAAGACTTAGTATTTACGTGTATTTATTATGGATACACTTTTCTTTTGAAAATCTTAACAATGAAACATCACAACTTATAAATAGTCGTAGTGTTTTATGTTAAACTTATAAAATTATTAAGAGATTAATTTATAAGTTGTTTAAGAGGCTAATACAAATATATTTTTATATTTTATATATATATATATATATATATATATATATATATATATATATATATATATATATATATATATATGCTTTATAATACTCACTACTACAAATTCTTATATTACATGGGAATTTTCTTGTAAATTTGTTAAAAAAATTTGCAAGAAAATGCTTTTTCCTGCTATTTTTTCTAAGAATTTTAATTGACAAGTAATTCCTTCGTGGGTAACTATTTCCTACAAAATTATAAAATTCGCAAGTATTTCTTACAAAATTTGTTGCGAAAAATGTTTTATACAAAATATTTTACAAAAAAATTAGTAGCAATTTCCTGCAATTTTTTTTTGCATAACAAAATTTATAAGTATTTTTTACAAAAAAATTTTAAAACAAAATCATCTGGAAATTTGAAATTTTTTAATAGCGACTGCCTAATAAATTTTGAATAAAAGATGCAGTGAAAAACAAAATCATAACAGAGGAAGAAAAATACTAAATAATAGTTACAAGAGACTTCCACCTATATTCGTACTTAAAATATTTTATTTTGTGAAATATTTTGTTATTACAACATAATCAATATAATTACAAGAAATAACATATTTAATTATCTTACTTCATATTATGAATAAAACTACATAAAATAAAAAAAAATCACGATACATTTATATAGTATTTATAAAAGAATTATAACACTACTTAGTACAGCAAGTAGATTTATGTCTTTATTACAAAGTATAATAAAGTATTTAAAAATACTTCATCAGTTTATCAATAAAATTGTTGGAAAAAAGATGTTTAGCACAATAAATAATAAAAGTATTCAGTTTTAATATAACAAGAAACAAATAATTTGATTATAAAGTTTTTAACTAATTTTGTTAATTTTGTTTTAAATCAATCCATTATTAAAATAATT
>Ga0214545_1006661_pt1 | contig 19971 bp, 5 predicted proteins | sample CNSS4metaG_FD_160064 | JGI IMG/M metagenome (GOLD analysis project Ga0214545, IMG submission 160064) | Root nodule microbial communities from cowpea collected in UCLA plant growth center, Los Angeles, California, USA - CNSS4 | ecosystem: Host-associated > Plants > Roots > Nodule | place: USA...
TTGTTTTTCAATTCGCGTCCTCTAATTACGTGTAGCCTTTTTCTTTTTTCTTTTTATTGTGAATCGATGTTAATGCGGTTTTCTTGATTCATCGAGGAAAAAATAAATTTATTTTCTGAGAAGTTTTCGTGTGTAGAAACAACGACAACGTTCCAAGCTTACAGTTCTAGTATTGTTTTTTTACTCTAGCATCTTTTACTTAATCAACTCTGTTTCGCTTAAATTAGGCATTCTGCCTTTTGTAATGAGCTTTGGTGTTTCTTTTAATTGACGGATGGAATTTGTTAGTATGAAGATGGAAGCGTTACTGAAATTTGATGAGCTTCCAAGTTACAAACTTTTGCTGGTTTTCGGTTAACAGTAAATAGTCTTAAAAGAGTTTTTTGCCAAAATTTAATGGCAAGTATTACATGAAGGAACCTATTGTTAACGCTATCAAACTTGTTTTACGTGCCCATAGTATATCGTATACCATGACATACTTTAAGTTGGAGTTGTTATATTTTGAACTCTTGTCTACGTCTAATCATTGCCTCAAGTTTTGGTTTAGTGGGAATTAATTGCTGACAGATTTTCTGCTTGACAGTCTCAGTTAAGTCGGGCTGTGTATTTGGAGGACTACGAAGATGCCGCCAGGCTAAAGGTGGCTTTTGCGGCTGCAGCTAACAATGACAGTGTTGGAAGAGTGATGTCTTATCTCAACGTAATAATTTTGACTACATGATGCTTCTTTGGTAGCCAAAGCTTTTCCATACTGGCTACCAATTTTTGTGCTTTCTTTTTTCACAACCCCATTCGTATATACATTTTAAATCTGTTTGTATCTTTTCCAAACTTCCAGAGAGCCATTAAAGAGGAGCGGTATGGTGATGCAGCTTTCTTAAGAGATAAAGCTGGCGCTGGACTTGTGAGTTCTGATAGAATTTGTTTAATGCAACTTGCGTGAATATCTTTGCATTCTGGTGGAAATAGAATGTCAGATGTAATGTCAAAGGGTAGCCCTAGCAATACTTGTAGCTCTGCTTAAATCGCTGTAACCTAGTTGAAAGTTTCTTTGAACCATCAAGATAAGACCTCCCTTTCTACTTCTTTGGTCATCAGGAGTTCATTTAAAGTGAATTTATTCTTAGACCTTGCAATTGGCCATGGACTCTAATGACAGACAATATTTAGAAGATAGCAAATAAAAATCCATTTGTGAGCATGCTTGGTTTACTTTTTAGGTTTTAGGGGGCATTATTACACTGGTTTTTATCATGGTTCTAATTTATTTGCATGAGTTGCTGGATTTCATTCTTTACATATTTATTTCTCAAACAGATTAATGCCTTGATGTGACATTTTAGTGCAGTATACTCTGTCAATAAACTGCTGCTTTAAACATCTGAATTTTATATCGCTTGAATTTATCAACATTCAATAGAAGTTCTCTTGAATTGACTTGTATTTGCTCATGTAGGTGGGTTGGTGGGCTGGTATTTCTGAAGATGTTAAAGATCCACATGGTCTAATTATTCGTATAACTCCTGAGCATGGAAGATATGTGGCAAGGAGTTATAGTCCTAGGTAATTTCTCTATGATGATGATAAAAGTGGGGTAGGCTCTTTGCCTTTCACGAATTGAAAAGAAAAACTTATTTTGTTATAGGACTAAAGGAGGTGCTCCACCTTTTATGCTGTGTGCTAATGAGGAATGGATTATGTGAATGTATCTAAAATATTTAGGTTTAGGGTTCCTCCGCCTTCTATTAGGAATAACTTAATTATTGTTGTGATTGTCAATCATTTCTAATTATTCCAAACTAAAACGTTGGAACTGTGATATTTAGTTCGGATTAATTTAACCTATTTTTGTGATTATTCTTTTGGTTAGTCGTAGCCACAAAGTAGCTTTTGTTGGTTTATGAATCCCATATAATAAGCTCATCCAAACATGGTCAAATATTCAAAATGCTTTATAATTCATAAATGTCTATTGTAGCAGCATATAAACTCAAATGAGTTTGGGAAAATGGACCAGCTTATATGCTTATACTCTTGTAGCTTTAGTTCCTTTATGCATAAAGAATGGTTCAGGGAGATCAGTTAGTTACTAATTAGATTTCTGCCTCAACCTATTTTCCTCCTCGTTGTTAGAGGTGGCCTATAGTTATATGTATTCTAGACAGTGTGAAATTGCATTAGCCAACTGTCCTCCAGTTAGATTAAGATATGATAGTCAATAAGCTACGCATATTTTGTCTGATAGAACAAAGGACTAAGCATTCATTTTGATCTATTTCTTGCCATCTGCATTATTAGTTTGCTTAACCTTTCAATATTCTCTCTCAATTTTTTGTGTTCACACTTAACAAGATAATGTTATAATGACTTGAAATGAAACATCTTTCTCTACTACCATGTTGTTTTAACATTTTGTTCCTGATTACAACAGGATAATTGTATATACGACTGAACTTAATGTACGTATTTCATAAACTAAGATAAAAGGATGGATTGTCAGGGAGTAATGATATAGTTATTCTAATCTTAGAGAAGTTTGTTGAATGACGTAACTATGACAGGATTGCATTGCCTTGCCTTACCCTCATCATTTCAATTGTTTCTGTTCTGTAATGAGCTAATTTATAGTCTAATTTGTCTATCTTTACTAACCTTGTCTTTGACTGTCTTTTAAAAATTTAGCTGGAATTAGTTTTAAATTGCTACAGGAATCAGTAGCTATAGCTTTTAACCAATTTGATGAGCTAACAGTTTATTTCATGCTTTCTTTGGCACTAAATAATATTGAAATTTGAAACAATTATTATTATGGGAAATCTTAATAGTGAATTCTATGAATCTGGTTGTTATATGCTCACATTATCATTTGATAAAATTGTATACACTCATTCTTTGTGTAGATTTACGTGTACAAGTATTTACAATGGCATTTGTTGTCTTTGCATGAAATCTTTCTTATGGAATTAATTTATTATTTACTTGACTTGTTTTAATTTTCTGATAAATTTTAAGGAATATCTGTACATGAGATATTTTAGGTGAGCCTGCCACGGCCTTGTTGTCTTTCTGGTGTTAACCCCTTTACTATATTTTTATAGGCAACTTGCAACTTCTGCCGCTGGCATTCCTCTATTTGAAATTTTTCTTACAATGGATAAAAAAGGTGAATTCAAGTCACAGGTATCTCTTCTTGACTGACCCATAATTTTTATTGCAAATGCTGGATCTTCACTTTATAAACAGCAAGCAATCTTCTCTAAAATTTTATCTAAATTACGAGTTTCCTTAAACAAAACATTGTGCTCTATCTGGATTCTGTTCTCTTATGTGAAATTTGAATATATGGGTATGCTAAGGATCACCTTCTTTGTTTACTGTCAAACAAGTTTTCTGCTAATTATTCAGTTTAAAATACCTTTGGATGATACCTGTGGATGATGGAAGAATACATGGGATTTCATTCAAGAATGAAGCATATTGCATGTAATTCAGAATCCAGATAAAGTTTTAATTTTTTTGGTTATTTCAAACACTAATGTATCTTAATGATGAATGAGGTTTACAATTCGCTGGTAGATTTGCTCTTCTAAAACGTATGAACAGTTGGGGGGATACCAAGCAACCAATTTGGATTATTGGTGGCTTGGTGCCGATTTGAACTTTCATTAATGGTGTTAGATTCAAACACACTTCAGCAGTGTTACTTCCTTGTGTTTGGAGCTTCACATTATCTTAAGTTTCAATGGACATACATTCTCAGATTATTGAAATTTCTGAACTAAGGTGCCTATATTTAATGATTTTGAGCTCATGGCTTCATGCTGAGTTTCCCTAAATACATAGTTGGTTTTTTTCCATTTTAACTTGTATTCTTCTGGATTAAAAATATGTGGCAAAACTAATTTGAGTCTTATTCTTCACCTTGTAGCTGTGGTCCTTATTTGATGAATTGAAATGATTGTTTCGGAAATTTATGGTGTCTGTGTGACCTAAAGTGCACATTCGTTTAAGGGATATGCTAACCTACCTCCTTCATGTGTAGTAGGTTAGCACTCTACACAGTTTTATTGGAAAAAAAACAAAACAATTTTACTCAACTTAAAATCAGTTAAATTCCTACATTTTAGTAATTAAAAAACTGGTAGTTTAATAGGGTAATTGTTTATCTTCAATACTAGTAATTATCAACCATATAAATCTTTCTCCATATCTACTAACCTTCGACTTTTCTCTCATTATTTTATAAGAATTAAAATTACATTAATTTACTTTTAAAAAAATAATGAATTATTTTTAAAGTTGTAATAAAAATTCCTTAAATTTTCTCTATCATTTAAATTTAGTAATAATATAATCATAATCAATGTCAAGCATGTACAGTTCATGGCATGTAACTTTTTATCATCATTGATGTCTGAAATTATGTAAGGATTACTGACTAAATAAGATTTATGATTTTTAATTGATAAAATTTATTACAATACAAGAGAAGAAGGATTAAAGGTTTGGTTGGTAGTTAGTTATTAAGAGAGAAAGCTATTTATGAGGATGGTTGCAATCCGGAGAGAGACAACTTTTAATTTGATTAATAAGGTTGTTAAATGACATTGTCACTGAATTTGAGTAAGAGGTAAAGATGGTCTGTTTGTACAATTAAAGTATGAAGAGTGCCACCTGCACATGAAGCAGATTAGTTATACGCGCTTACATGCAAGAATTGTCCAATAGCCAGTGTAAAGTAGATTAACAATTGTAATAGTTATTTTTCTATAAGTAATTGTATTAACACTAATACGCAGCACAGTCTTTATCTATAGTTGTCCTATAGCAATACTACAACAGGATATTCTTTTTGATTTTCAGGCTGTGTACTTGAAGCGAAGAGGAGCCTTCCATGGACCCCCAACAGCATCTTCTAAAACATTGGATGCTACCGGGAGACTGAGTTCAGTGGAATCTACTGAAGACAAAAGTGAATTGTTTGTTGTGAGTACTGAAGATCCAGAAAATGGTGATGATAGGAATGATGGCAATGATCCAGTTGAGGGAATGCCTGGATTTCAGAATGTCTTGAAAGATATGATTCCTGGAGTAAAGGTGAAGGTTTTCAAGGTCATAACTCCAGAGAAAGTAGACACCGATCTATCTGATGTGATTGAGCAGATAATTGATGATGAAGATGAAGATGAAGATGAAGGCAGTGATCAAGATGAAGATGATGATGATGATGATGATGATGACGACGATGATGATGATGAAGACGAAGACAGAGAGAAAGAAAAAGATATAGAAAATCTAGAACTGGAAGATATTAAATCTGAGACTGAGCTGGAGGGAGATGATGAGATTGAAGTAAACGCTGGTATGGGAACTTTTGGGCGTGAAGAACAGAATGAATTTGCTGTCAAAATTGCCATTGGTGGTCTTGTTCAGAAACTTTCCAGTAATCTATCTACTAGAGATTTGCTTCGAGTTCCTGCTAAGCTGGATATGAAGGGGTATGGTTCATTTTCGTTTACCGTTGAAAAAGAAGTCAATCAGCCGATTGGTCTTGACAAAGGAAAATCTTCATCTGATAAATCAGCTAAGTTTCAAGGTCGTCGCAGAGTTGATCATATTATTTTTGACCTTGCTAAATTTATTGGCAAGGGAAAGATACCATCAAAGGTAGGTATAAGAAGTTGAATATATATATTGCAAATTATTTTTCTTTTCAAAATTCAATATTCTTGTTGAATCTATCCATGAGTTGCTTAGACTATAATGGTTTGCTTCAATCTTTTAGGTGCTGAAAGAGGTGGGAGAATTGATAAATCTCACACTAAGTCAGGCTCAAAACCATCACCAATTATCTGGGTCAACTATTTTCAATCGCATCAAAATACCAACTTCTTTTGATCCTTTAAATGGTGATTTTCTATAGAATTTGTCAATTTGGTCACCATAAGGTGCTGAATGTAGGATGTTTTTAATCTGCAGCACAGTGTAAAACATGTAATGTATTTTCATTTTAATCAGGTCTGTACATTGGTGCACATGGACTTTACTCCAGTGAAGTTATTCATCTAAGACGTAGATTTGGACAGTGGCAAGAAGATAATGGAGCCAAGGAACCTTCAGATCTTGAGTTTTATGAGTATGTTGAAGCTTTTAAGCTAACAGGAGATCCTTATGTACCAGCTGGCCAGGTAATATTGTAAAGTTTGTTAAAAAAATGATTGTTTTTTCATCTCCATGCTTTACTACTTTGTGAGGAGGTGTTGAATTAGCAACCTCTGTATCTGCGGAAAATGCAGTTTTTTCATCATACTTGCAAAAACTATAAGATGTTGGTAGTGTTGAGACATATGCTTTGTGATATCAATAGCTTTTTTACCTTCATTATGAGTATTTCCTGGATACATTTTTCTTTTTCTTTTGGAAACTTATATTGGCTGAGTTTAACATAAACTGAGATATTGTTGTACTTTTATCTGTGATAGACTTGCATTCTCTTTTCGATACTAAGCTTCTCATCGTGATGTCTGTATCATATAGATCTCATCATTTATGTTCCTTGACCTTAGGTGGCATTCCGTGCAAAAATTGGAAAGAGGTATCAACTACCTCATAAAGGGATAATACCTGAAGAGTTTGGTGTGGTATGGAACTTTTCTATAGGATATTAACTCTCTCTGGTCCTCCCCTCCCCCAAATTTTTAATAAATTGGTGTTAATTCACTATAAAGATGAGACTATTATTTTTCTATATTCTACTCCAATAGTGTTGTAATTTTCAGATTGCTCGCTACAAAGGCGAAGGGAGGCTGGCTGAGCCAGGGTTTCAAAATCCCCGATGGGTTGATGGTGAACTTGTGATTCTCGATGGAAAGGTTTGTATTCTTCAACCTTGTCTTATTATTTTATCCTTTTGCTGTTGTAATTTCATCTGAAATTATCCTTTCTTACCTTTGTACAAATGTTTCTGATTGCAACATGCCTTTTGTTGATTTTTGCAGCACCTAAAAGCAGGCCCAGTTGTTGGATTTGTGTACTGGGCCCCTGAGTACCATTTTTTGGTCTTCTTCAATCGGCTTAGGCTTCAACAATAGGGTTTTGTTCATAATGTCAGAGACTTGTAAATTCTTTCTTCAGATTCTCAGCGTAAGTTCTCCTTAAAGATCCATATGTCATGGAAGTAGTAACTGATGAATTTTTTGTTTGCTGCATAAGTTTTCTTTTTTACCTTTCAAGCTAGAAAATCATATTATTAGCATGGTCAGTGAATAAATATGTGAAACATGTAAAATTTGTTTACAAATCTGCATATGATATAAAGGTGGAGCAAAAAGCTTGTATTTATGGTAGAACAATTTGGTCTGCCTTATTTATGATCAAGCCCAACCAGCATTTATGTTTTTAAGAAGGCGTATTAGCCTAATGACCAACCTATTTATTATTTTTATAATTTATGTAATATATAACAACATTTGCTACAATTGGATTTAATTGGAACCTAAAAGGCCCAATCCTATTTGAAGATTATGTATTGTAGGCTATTAAATAGGCTTTGAAACTAAGCCAAGCGTTTGTATTTTCATGAACGTGCAAGGCCAATAAAAGTTATGATAGGAAATAGGCCAGGCTAAAGCCCAGGATTTGATAAATAATACACCTGGCCTATTAGAAAAACCTGCCCTCACATATTTCCTGCTCTAGTTATGTTATGTTTTTTATTTTATGGCTTTACTTAGAGATAATTGATGGGTTTAATTAATTTAATAAAATAGGCATGTAACTTAGTCAACTAAAATCCTCTTAAATTTTGTGGGAAGTAGAAGATACCATTTTTTTTCTATGGCTTTCCCTAATTAAACTGTAGTACTAGTTGAGAGCATTTTGTTTTCATTCAAAAGCAAAATATAATGAACTCCAGAAGACCTTAATTTGAAGCATATGTTATGTAACCTCTGAGAGAAATCTTGATATCCTGCTTTGTAAGTTTTAGAACTTGGAAATGGAATCAGAATCTACTTTTTGACTTCTTGGCAACGCATATAGCTGAGAAATAGCTGCTAGCAAATCTCTAATAAATTATTACATTGAATTGAAGTAATGTAATATAATTCTAAAACCAGAATCAAAGGCGTATACTTTGAAATGGGAATCATGAGAAGATTTGTCACTGCGTTGCTTTTCTTTTATTTGTGAGTAATGAAACTTATGTGACACTTCTGTACGGTTATCTACAAAATTAACTAAACCTGTATATCCTACTATTATTCTGATTTGGCAGTTTGATCTACCAACAGTTATATCAGTAACTATTTGCTCTGTTAGACCATTTTCAAGTGCCTTGCTGCTGCTAGAGAGAAGACTAGGAGTTTCATCAGTAATTGCTATGTTTTCATCCTAAATGAGTCTATTCTGAGGAACAAACGCAAAGGCCAAGGATGATATGGCTACACGTGCTTTTGGTTTGAGAGTCAATGATTATAGCTCAAATTACTATAAATAGGAAAAGGAATCAACAAATGCTTTTTTTTCCTTTTTTTTTCTGGGAGCAATTGATATTACACTCTACTTGGTAGATATAGAGCAGAAGGCACTAGATCACAATTTGAGTCACCAAACAGTTGCAAGGGCAACTGAAATGGCAGCTGGTTCAGAATATTTTGTTAGGGATATAGCGAGATGTCTAAAGGATAGGCGAAGGTTTCAGTTCAGATTCTCAAGTCAATAATTTTTGAAAAGTAGACAATATGGAAAGGATTAAGAGATGACTAAATTAACGACCGAATTCAAAGATTGTAGCATCAGCTGATAATACTAAGGATTAGAAGAAAAACGCTTATGTGGCTAAATCCCGTATGGTTAGGCTTATCTTTGCCTAAAGGTAATTTATAAAGCAGGTCATACCGAAAGGTGTGATGGCGTAAAAGTAAAGTGGCTTATTTATTAAGAAATCGGATGGAGTATGGACTTGATTATGGAGAATGGAAGTAAGCTTGATTGATCTAATGTGAGTATAAATATGTGTATGATAGGGATGGTACTAGCTATGTCATTCAATCACTCAATCCCTTGTTCTTCCTTCTAGGGGTGTGTGAGCATGAGAGGTTTGGTGCTTGATACCACAAAAAGCTGTAAAGAACTGAAAATGCACGAAAAATTATCTCTTTAGATTATATTTTCCTGTTTCCTTGTTTACTAGTTTTGATATTTCCATATTTATTAGCATTTGATTACCTTCTCCTTGAATCATATGGATTCAATTACACTGTAATTCTGATATAAAATCAGATTGCTTAGATTAGAGCTAAGCAATACGCCATATCTTGTTTTTCTGAAGTTTATAGAAACACCTTCACCAACATATATTACTTAATGTTAAAATAGAAACAATGTTATCAAAATCGAAATTTAACGTTGGACTGGGAGGGGTGAAAGATATCGTAGGATGTGACGGGCATCCTGCGTTCTTTCTAAAATTGTGAAATACGTTTTAGCATATACCAATGCGAAGAGTGACGCTAACGAAAATAACCTCTAAATCACTGCCTTGCACAGTCTACCACTAAGCTTTGAAACTTGGTGAGTAATTGGTAATTTGGTATGAGATTGTTTATTGGCATTGACAATGGATCATGGTACTGGTTTTCTTCTCCGAGCTCTAGACCTGGATACAGTGGAAACCGAGAAGAAAAGTAGAAAACTTTGAAACGGGAAACATGAAACTCTTGAGGTTTTCTTTTCTTGTATTACTAAATAATGAACCTCCCGTAACACATTGATAAGCACTCGTGCACTTGGAGAACCCCACATAAGTACTGTAGCGAGCATACTCGCACCTGTGTATTGCCTTATAAGGTTGATCATTAGGTTAAAATTAATAAAGATAAAATAGTTTTTCTATGATCTAAAAGCTTTGTTCTATCAAGTGCATCCCAAATTTTAGGGAAGAAAATTCGGGTTAAGCCATGTATGAAATGGATTATGATCCATCTTCTTCCATTGTGTTCCATTCCTATTCAAACTCAACAGTAGAATAATTTGTCCTTCCACTTCATACATGGCCTTGAACACTATGCAATACTGTAGTCCCTATTACACATTAGAGCAATCAATAATTATTTACTCGCTTTTAATACGGAGCTTTAAGTTTGGTCAGAAGACAGCAGAAAACTATTTATAAAAATGGAATTTCTGTTTTGAAATTTCGATTGCTGGGTTGCTAATGCTGAAGTTTTTTATTCTGTATATTTTTGTTTTGGTTTCTAGTGGATTTGTCATGAAAGTGTATGGTTGATTCTAAATATTTAAATTGGTTACCGTATCATGTTGGAAGTTTATTTAATATGTGATGGAAGATATTTCTATTTCCAATAGGTTCTAGGTTTTTTGGAATGCTAAACCTGTGCTTCAATGGAATATATCATCAATCACTGCAGGGTTCCATTTAAGGTATCCAATGTCTTCACTTCAACTACGTGTAGGAGTTTCATGATTCTTTCCCTGAACATGAATTTTCTCTGATTGCTGATTTTATTGTTTGGCTTTCTATCTAATTCTGATCTACAGCTTTAAATATCTTAACCACAAGCTTTCTGCCGAGTAGCAGAGACTGAGCAATGGGCTGCTTGTCTAGAACTCAAATGACTCTGGTATCTTAAGGATTGGTAGCTGTAGCTTGACTAACTATAGACTGAGGAGGGATTAGTAATACCAGCAGTGAAGCACAATGTACTAGTCTTCATTCCATATTTTATGGAGGTGTAGTGTTCAGGGTATCTCCATCAACTTTGTACATTGTTCCTAGTTTTTCTTATAAGTTATATATGTATCACAAAATCCATAATATCATTGTTCTTTCTGTTACGATGAGATTTTCATCACAATTTTTTCTTCTTACTTTGGATCGTATGTAGAGGTTTTTGGCATTAACTCTTATATCTAGTCAACAAATAGAAGGTCCTCCGAAATATGAAGCCAAAATTTTGAATACAGAATAATGTGTTTGAAAAACTGAAGATAGATGAAGGCTAGCATGGGAAAGTAGTCAGTCATATCTCCCTCATCGGGAGAAACTCTGAAGACTGTTAGATCTTGTTTTCTCTAGACCAATGATCCAGGTTTTTCTTTCACTTTTTATTTTCTCTTTGACTCCCTTTTTCTCAAAACACCTAACCTAACCCTAAAATTCCAGACGGAGAAATATAGAAGGGAGGAAGAAGGCCAAAACAATGATGACCGTGTAATTCTGACGAGGGAGATTCGATACTCAGACACAGAATATGACAACAACCAAACCTGTGTTTTCTCCATTCAATCACCATCACTTTTGTTTGGTGATTTTATTGTCCTGATCCATGTACTTGGCATTGATATTATCGGTCGTCGACCTTGCCAGGGAGTGTCTAGTTTATTTTGGAACTCACTCTCCCAAAGCTAGTGCTGGAGTAGGAGGGATCCAAACACGAAGTGGGTAAGGACACAAGGAATGTCAGAAGAGGAGAAAAAGTGGAGAGAGCAAAATGAAAAATTAAAAAAAAAACAAAAACAAAGAGAAATCTTAAAACTTTTAATTTTTTAAGTATAACATAAAATACTTCCCACTTTACGGTTATATGATTAGCTTTCTTTGACTACCTTATGTTGATACATCGTAAGAAGAACTACAGAGAAGATTTTTCAAAAGTGGATGGAATAGAAAAACAAAAGTGATCCAAAGTGATGTCAAACTTTTTAGTAAGCGAAAATGGTTATAGTGGTTAAATAGTTAGGTGATATGTCAAATCAATTAACCACTCTATAAATCCTTGCATTTGAGGAGAAGAAAGATTACGTATGAACGAATATGTGTATAACATCAACAATGACCAGCGACAAGGCTTAAATATATTTTTGATTTTTTAATTTTTACTAAAAATTAAATTTTTTTTAATTTAGTTCTTTAATTTTAAAAATATATAAATTTATTTTTTTTAATCAAATTTATTTAATTTATTTCAAATGTATTTTTTAGTTAATATTAAAGTAAAAATATCTAAAATAATGTAAATAACTCAAATATTATTATAATAAATATTTATTAAAATTAATAAAAATTAGTTAAAATAACTAAATTTATATATCTATAAAGAAGATTTATTTTTTAGTAAACTTAAGGGATAAAAATATGTTCTACTTTTAACTTTTTAACTAATTTTGTTATAGTAAATAACATAATGTTTTTTAAATAACTTAATGCATTTATGATTTATTTATATAGTTCTTTGCTTGTAGTTGATTCGCTATTGGTAGTTAGTAAAGACTTCTATTCGTTTGTTTTAGTTGTCGACCGCATGATTTTGTATGTTGTTGGACTATTGGAAATAAGGTAAGTAGATCATTAATGATACTTAGCTTTTATATTACCTCTTGGGATTTCAACTTTCCTAACTAGATCATTTTATGTTGTGGAAGAGAACAATTAGTAAATATAATTCAATATTAAAAGGTATTAATGCTTTTATTTTTTAAATTATTAAATATTATCCAATACTAAAAAATAAAATGATCAAATATTGTTAATATTTAAATTTGACTAATTCTTTTTTGATAAAATTTCAATTACTTAATCTAAATAAAGAAGATGAAATATAAAATGTTTCAATTATTTTACCGATATTAAAAAAAGTAGAAAATTTAATTATAAATAATTTAATTATCATACATTTTTCAATTTTTTTTTGGAGTGATTGAAATCTGTGGTTCAATCAGAAGCTAAATTTTTATTTAGCAACAAAATTTTTACTTAGCAATATTAAACCTTATGTAACTTGGACATGACTATGCTTTATAGATGATGATAAGTACACAAAACCTTATAACTTATTGGACCAACCATACATATAAGTATCATTAGATAATGTTTATGAGTAAAGTTGAAAGAGTTCAAATAACTTTTATCAGTAAAGTTATACTTCTTCCTTCTTTATCTAATGTATCATAATTCATAAGTAGTAGTACCTCCCAAACTCCAAACATAACCTGAAAAATATTACAAATCACGGCTATATATTAAACCTTCTCAGATGCACCAATTAACACTTCACTTGCTATTTTGGCTCCTCTTTCTTTGGCCATATACAGCCCTACGTGATGCATAAACTCCTGCAAATGACACATACATCACCAGAATGCATTAAACATATGCCTTAACTTTGCAAATCGTGAATCACTTTTGGAACAAACGCCATTCTTTACTCATGAACACTCATATATGTACGTACCTGTGGATGTGCCAAAACTCCTTTGGTATCTGTGACTACTTCGAGAGGGATATCAAAGGTAGCACAGCCACGTGAATACACCACCACGTTTTCTAAAGGCTTCAGAAAACCACGGTTTTTTGCTGACATTGTAGAACATACAAAATCTAGAACACAGATATCTGTGCACACACCTACAACCAGCAGCTTCACCCAGATAGAAACCAAGTGAGTTAATGGTTTCAAGAAAAGGAGTTCACATTAGAATAAATAAGTAAACACTCACAGTTGTTATCTTGTTGTTTTTCACCCAATCTACAAAAACGTTAGTACCATCTTCTTCTACTGAGCCCACATATCCGTCAAAACAATCCTTTCGCCTTATTGTTACATTGGGTTCCTTCTCTAGCCATCTTAACTCTGAGACCCAAAAATAACAACACATGGCATCAGCTCAGAAAGAAAGTAAGTATAGGAAGAATGATTTTGTAAACTATTCTTCATCTCAACTCTTAAGCAATTAAACAATGTTGAACTTTTAAACCTATCAAAACTTCTAATAAATTTCAACTGAAAGTAAAAAATGTATTCTAAAGAGTGTGATATAGAGTGTTAATAATGTTTCTCTTATATTTGTTGCTTAAAAGTTGAATTAAGGCTTGTATTATATATTGTAAATTCATTTTATGTTTGGTCTAACAACAAATTTTACTGGATTAAATTTCAAAATAAATCAGTTATGTATTAAAAAGTAAAAGCTGTTTCTGATTCTAACTTAATCCTACCAAACTAATTTGTAAAGTGAATATTACACCCAAATTAGTCTTATCTATGACCGATTAAAGATTTCCAACAATCTATCGGCCAAAATTTGGAAGTATTTTCCACTCTGAAGAACTGGGTTAGTAATATCATTATTTTGAACTCCGAGGAAATCCATTTGAGACTTTTTTGGTAGTAATAAACACCATTCATGAGAATTATGTGTCAGGAAAATGAAAATATATGTCAATATCTTAACAACTAATTGCTCACCAGGAACCAGATTTGATTCATCAGAGCCAATAATACAGTGAGGGGGATAAGGATCCTCTGGCTTGTTAGGAGGGTGAGAATCCAGGAAAGCCATAACTGGCAATTTCTTCTCACAGAACACTCTAGCTAGCCTTACTGCTTCATTGATCATTCCCCGAATCTGTCTATTTGGTTCTCTTGGAGCCTGAAAATTTCATCATATATCTATAATCTTTGGTGCACCAAAGAATATTTAGTTTATCAAGAATGAAAACATTAAACATACACACAGATAGTCATACATAGACATGAGGGTACATGAAAGGAATCTAAAGGAGATACCAGATTTCCAGCACCAACTGTGCAGAAGCCATTTATGATGTCCACAAGAACAAGACCATTTACTGTATCTTCAGCTAAAACCACTGACTCCTGCTCCAGAGGAATCTCCTTCTTCAGGAGTTCAACTGTCTGTGACACCATTTTGGTTTTCACTTACTTGATGATTTCAGAGATGCCTAACAATTGTGTGTATTCAATGTCACACCGATAGATTTTTGGTTAAATCTTTATTTTATGATGCAGAAGGTGATGAACATGATCTGCATAATGTTATCCGTGACTCAGTCAAGTGGAAAAGTCAAAGAAAGGATAATGAAGTAGATTTTTCCAATCCAGATATGTTTTAGAGATACTTCTGTATAAATATTTCTAAAAGAAATAATAAAATAAACTGAAACTTTTAAGTTAAAATTAATTTATTTACAAATTAAAAGATTTTAATTTTTTCTATGTATCTATCGTCTAAAATTTTAAAGACTGAATAAAAGTTATTAAATATAAAAGTGACCTTGAATTTTTCAAATTTAGTTTAGATCAATTTAAATCCAATAAAATAGATTGAATTTATAATTCATGTCAATTATAACTAGATCAATTAGATCTAGATTTTTTTAATCCAAATTAAATTTAATTAAATGTAGATCGAATTCACTATGTCACTTAGATTAAATATGGTGAGATTGATATTACATACTTGACTATTAGATATATTAGACATGGATTAGACTTACTTAACTTGATCCAGACTGACTCGTGTTAACCTGAGTATAGTTCACTCATCTTGAATTCACTCAATCTAGTTTTGAGCCAACTTGATTTAATCCGAGCCTGTGTCAACTTGGCTCCACTTGGGATCTGGACCGACTTGGCTTGAACATGGGCAAGGAATGATTCAACTTAAGCCAACTAGTCTCGAATTCTGACCTAGGGATTGACTCGTCTCAACTTTCGATTCGAACCGACTCATTTCCACCTTCAATCGAGCTTAACTTGTCGCGGCCTTTGGCCCGAGATGACTAGCATCAACCTCTGACCGAGATGACTTCGCTTGACTTTTCGCCGTGATCGACTAAACTTAACCTTTGATCTAGATTGGCTCAGCCCAGCCTTTAATTAAAGTCGATTCAACTCGATTTCATTAAGGGTCGACTCTACTCAACCTTCAACTTGCATATTTGTCTCCATCTGAACCAACTCGTATTAATCATCGATCAAGCCGACTCGACACAACCTTCCCTTGTTGCTAAGTCGACTTGATTCTTTGGCTCACACTGACTTGACTTGGTTTTTCGGCTCGGGTTGACTCATCTTAATTCTTCGACCCGGGTCGACAGATCTAGACCTTCATACTAGGATAACTCGATTTGATTCTTCGGCCTGGACTGACTCGACTTTATCGTTTTCCTCGAGCTTACTTGACTCAAACTTTGACTTGAACTTGAGCCCGAAATGACTCGACTAGACCCAAGACCCGAGATAAGTTGGTTCGATTCTTCGGATTGAGTTGACTAATTTCGAACTTCGGTCCAAGTCGACTCCTCTAAACCTTCCACCATGGTTGATTCATTCTGACCTCCAGTTGGGCTGACTTAGCTCGACCCCTTGCCCAAGCCAACTCAACTAGACCTTTGATCCAAGAAGACTTGGCTTCACCTTCAATCAGTGTTAATTAGGCTCGATCTTTGGTCAAGGCCAAATAGGCTCGACCTTTGGCCCAATGAACCCTAAGCTTAAGCCAATGCATATAAACCTTCACCTTGAAGAGACTTAAATGCGTCAAACTGAGCCAACTCGTGTTGATTTTTTGTCCAGACAAACTTAACTTTGCTTTTGACCAAGATTGACTCTACACGACCTAAGACCGCGATCGACTCTGTTAGGCCTTCGGCCCAAGTCAACTCATTTCGATCTTTGGATCGGGCTAACTTAGCTAAACCATTAATCCAGCCTACTTGACTTAACCTTCGAACTTTGTTAAGTCAACTTGAGTCTTAAGCTCAACTTGGAACTTTACTAAGTTGCATTTTTTTTTCACCAATCCTCGTCACCAAATGATTTTGCTTATGCTTTCGCATCTTTTCAATGCGTGATTCTCATCTCGTTGGTCGATTAGGATTCGTCGTTCACGTTCACAATCATCGATTATGTCCCTTGATTGCGTTCGTCGGTTGCTATTGTTCACTGTTTGCGTTAGCCCCTGGAGTTCGTTCATTGCGTTAGCACAATCTTTTTGTTCTTGTTTGTCAATTTACTTCTTCAATTTTGTTCATCAATTTTGTTTGTCGAATTTGTTCGGAAGTTCTGATCGTTCACGTTTGTTGAATCTGTTCGTCGGTTCTCATTGATTGTTTTGGTTGATCTCGTTTGTCGGTAGCGTTCATCTTTATCGAACAATTTGTTCGCCTCCTTTTGTTTGCAAAATTGCGTTCATCTACCTTTGTTGCTTTTCTTTTCTTTGCTTTGCACGTGACTGTTTTCGCATTGTTTATGCTCGTATTATTCTTCTTTCATCAGTGCTTTCTTCCCATGGCTTCATCTTCTTTCCCTACTTCGATAGCTAAAAAGTTAGATGATTCCAATTACTTGCACCGGAGAGAATATGTTGAACCAGTCATCAAGTCACACAAATTGCAGAGATTTGTGGCTAATCTTGTCGCTCCTACACGTTATCTCACAAAATCTTATCATTTCGCTGACATGGTTAGTATGATGCTTCGGAGGTTCACGATCAAACTCTTATTGTCTGGTTGCACCCTACTTGGTTGCACTCATTCTTATGAAGTTTGGGAGAAAATTCATGAGAAATTTAACCTTCAAACTAAGTTGCATTTTAACAATATTTAAATAATATTCAGAATATCTTTGCATTTTACTTAAGTTGATTATTCATTAGTGCATGTTACTTTTGTTTATAAGATTTTAACTTTAATTTTATTTTTCTTTGATTCCATATGTCAATATATACCTTTCAATGTGTTTATGTCTTTTAATTTGTCTACGTTTGCATATGCTCTTATTTACAAAATTTAACATCAACTCCATGTTCTATTTATTTTTGTTTGAGACCATATCACACAATATGCTTACATTTTAATATAATATATAACTCAATTTTAATAATAAATTTTAATCATCCAACAATATTAATTTACTAAACATCACTCATCAATTAGTCAATTAGTGTAAATTTTATAATTTAAAACAAACCAATTCATATCTAACTATTATTTTTAAATCTTATTATTATTATTATTAGTAGTATAATCCATTATTAGGTTTAATATTAGTATTACTAACTGCATTTCCTATAATACATTATTTTAACATAAAGAAATTAATACTAAAATAATACTATTTAATTTTAATTAATTAATTATAAAGAAATAATAATAATCTATTACTTAATTTTTCTTACATTATTTAAATATTATATATATATATATATATATATAATTATAATAATTATATAAAGTAAATTATTTATTTACAAATAATAATAAGTATATTAATTTTTTTATTTTAAATTAAAAAAAAAAACTAACTTGTTCCACTACAAGAAAATGTCTCATTAGTAATTAATTTTAGTGACCAAAAGTTATTAATCACTGTAGTGACTTATTTAAATATCAATCACTGTAGTGACTTATTTAAATATCAATTTACAAAGTAAAAAATTATTAGTTATTAAAATAGTCACTATTATGAATAAAAAATAATAATTGGTCACTAAATTAGTTTTTAAAATTAGCTATTATGATTTTAGCTACCAAAGGAAATTGGTCACTAAAATATTAGCTACTCAGATTTTGGCTACTAAAATTACTTAGTTACTAGATTGATCTCTAATTAATTAGTGACTAATTTAGTAACAAATTATATTTTTTATTAATAATAGTGACTATTTTAATAACCAATAATTTTTAATTTTTTAAATTGATATCTAAATTGATTACTATAGTGATTAACAATTCTTGATCACTAAAATAGGTTACTAACTTCTAATGTGCATTCAGACATATCTAATATAATTATTATTTATTTATAATTATTGTTTCTGTTATGAAGTAATGATCGTCTATTGATTTGATACATTTACTGATATGATTCATTACTCTTTATGGTAAATATTTGTATTAACTAAGTTGATTTGTTTCCTTTATGGATTACATATTGTATCTATAAATAGGACTCTTCCTATCAATAATAATACACAGATGAGTTGCTCCCTATTCTCTATTCTCTATTGTTTCTTTCTCTTCTCTTTTATCTATTATTCTTTCTTCTCTCTGTTATTCGCTTTATTTCATAACACGTTATCGGCACGATGCTCCAATTGAGGACTAGTGGAAGTTTTTTCTCTCTAAGGATAGTGCTCTGCGTGTCTTAATCCAGGCTCTTTCTAATCCTTTCTCAATTTATAATTTTACCTTATACTCTCCCTCTTGTGATAAGAATTGTTTGACCTTGTCAATTTTCATCTCCGTCTTATTATTTATTTTTATTATGACGATGATTATTATTAATATTATTATTTTGATGATGATGATTATTATTAATATTATTATTTTATGTGTTAGTTCTAAACACGTGAAACGTTGCAAAATTTGGATTTGTGACCCTTGATATTGTAAGGAAGAATTCCTTATATTGGATTTTAAATGTTGAAATACATTTAGATGCAATGGATAATTGGATACCATTAAATAAAGAAATAAAGCATCTAAGCAACTAATTTGCTCATGCGACAAAAATATTGTGAAAAAGGATTCACAAATATTATGAATTTATTTCATGCCTATGTATGGCTGGCTGGACAAAGCAATAAAGCTTTTGATGAAAAATCATGAGATCCGCCTAATCTGCTCCATTCCCAGAAGTGAATGCAGCAATCAATATTATGAATTTATTTCATGCCTTTGTATGGCTGAAAAAAGCAATGAGCTTTTGATAGAAAATCATGAAACCTGTCCAAATTGGTTCTGCTCCATTCCTAGAAGTGAATGCAGCAACATTTTATTTATATTTTCATGATCGATCATGATCTTGATTTTGGACATGGTTATAAAGAAAATTTCAAAGACACATTTTGTCACCAGAAGTGGCACGATAATGAGAAAAAAGAAAAAGGAAAATGTGAAAATATTGACAAAAAGATGAAGGTATATATTATCATTACGATGGTAAAGGCCATTTGAGTTGTACTTATTGTACACTAGAGCATCTTACAAATAACGAGAAGAACAAAGAAACACGCTTTGCTTATGAAGATGGTGATTCTGATTATGGCCATATGGATGCTACTCATCTTAATATTGTTATTTTCTTTGCTAAAGCAAATGAAAGCATTGATCACCTAATTGATTATGAGAGTGTTGAAAAA
>Ga0214545_1006663_pt1 | contig 19969 bp, 9 predicted proteins | sample CNSS4metaG_FD_160064 | JGI IMG/M metagenome (GOLD analysis project Ga0214545, IMG submission 160064) | Root nodule microbial communities from cowpea collected in UCLA plant growth center, Los Angeles, California, USA - CNSS4 | ecosystem: Host-associated > Plants > Roots > Nodule | place: USA...
CATAAACTTTAAACCTTACAATTTAATTAAAAATTTTAGAAGTTTAATAAAAGAATTGTTAATGTATCCATAAATTTGTACTAACAAATTTAAATTATACTCTTGTAAAAAAATGTATTAATAAAAAGAGATTAAATACATATAAAAGTGAAAGAATAAAAATATGAGGGTAAAAGTAATAATTCATGTTTATTTAACACATAAAAATAAAAATTATGAGGATAACAACAATAATTTATATTTATTGAACTCTTAAATGAGCATAAGGAAACAAATGATGATCTGAAAAGTTAAACTAAGGATGGGTAAAAAATCTAATTTTCATGATTCAATCCATTTTTGCTATGATTCAATCCATTTAATATTCATTTTATTAAAAATCCAATCCATTTTGTTGGATTTGGATATCAATCTGATCTACATTTTATATATTTTATGGATTGTGAATCCATACTCTAAATCTAGATTTTCAAAATGTATAATCCAAAATATCCAATCCAAATTTTCAGTTTATATCTTTGGTTAGGATAGGCTAAAGGTTGAGACGGACTAGCCCAAATTTAGTCGTATTTGATTGAGTTGGTGTGACCCTATACAAAATTTGGTTGAATTAGGCCAAATTTTATCAAGTCGGTCCCGATCAAAATTTGGCCTAGCTGATCCTGGACAAAATTTGGAAGTATTCGGTTGAGTTCACCCTGACCCAAATTTGACTGCATTGGGCTAAGTCGACCTAGACAAAATTTGACCGTATTTGGCCGAGATTATCGCGACCAAAATTTGGCTATATTTAGCCTAGTTGGCTCCAGTCAAAATTCGGTCGAATTCAATCGAGTTGGCCCCGATTGAGATTTGACCGAGTCGGCCCTGGCCCAAATTTGGTCATATTCGGCTTAGACGACCTAAGATGAAATTTGGCCGTATTCAAATGAGTCAGTCACGATCGAAATTTTGTCGTATTCAACTGAGTCGGCCACGACCGAAATTTGGCCGAATTCAGTCGAGTCGACTCCGGTCAAAATTCGACCGAAATTTGGCCGAATTCGACCAAAATTTGACTAAGTTGGTCCTGGCCTGAATTTGGTCATATTCGGCAGAGTCAATCACGACTGAAATTTGGTCATATTTAGGTGAGTCGGTCCTGACCTAAATTTGGCCAAATTCAGTCGAGTTGGTTATGACCAAAATTTGGTCGAGTCGTCACTAGCCCAAATTTAGCCGTATTCGGTCGAGTAAGTCCCGAATGAAATTTGACTATATTCAACTTAGTCGGTTGTAATCGAAAATTGGTCATGTTCAGTCAAGTCGGTCCCGGCCGAAGAATTTAGTGGAGTCAACCCTAACCGAAATTTGACTGATCAGGCCCTGACCCAAATGTGGCCATCTTTGGCCTAGTTGGCTCTAGCCAAAATTTGGTCGTATTAGGAAAAATCGGCCCTGGCCGAAATTCAGTCGAATCCAGTTAAGTCGATCTCGATTGAAATTTTGTCAAGTCGACCTTAGCCCAAATTTGGTCACGTCGTCCCCGACTAAAATTCGTTCGAAAGTCATCCAAGTTCATCCCATGCTGAAATCTGGCCTCGTTGGCCCCGATAAAAAATCTGTCAAATTCTATGGTGTCAGTCCTATGGACACAAGTTTTAAAAAAATTTAATTTGAATTTATTTTATGAAAAATGGATTTTGGATTTTGAACTTGATCCAAATATTTAGATATGGATTTAAACTTGATCTAAATATTTGGATCTGGATTTTTAAAAAATTCAATCTACTTTTTTTGAAAAAATGGATTTGGATCGAAAATCTAATCCAATTATTTGGATCCAAAATGAATGTGGATTGGATCATTAAAAGTTCAATTCATGGTCACCCTTAATTACCACACAGTACTAGTGCCCCCTCACCCTTCTTCACGCATTATTCCCCATTCACATTCAAAACTAACTTTCTTATTTCTCATTTCACATAGTCAAGAAAGAAGCCTTAGTTTGCTCGCTTGGTTCGGTGGGTTTTCTACTCTTGGCTTGCTCTACAAGATCACAACATTTGAAAAAATCAAGGATTTCAGGTTAGTAAATTATGCATTGCTTTCATTCATTTTCTCACCTTATTCTACAATTCTATAATATCATGTACTTTGCATTTAGTATTATGCAATTTCTCATATGTGTCCATCATTGCACCATTTTCACGGTATCAATCTCACCTTTTTTTTTACTATATTATTACTTTAATTCTAAAATTCTATTTTAAAGCTACAATCTCTTATAAAATTTTAAAAAATTATAACTATCAATGTGAATAGATTTTTGGGTTGAGTTGCACTATAAATAATTCAGTTGGAATAGTGGTAAGACATTCAATTCTAAAGCTTATCGATGATTCTGAGAGTGAAACGTGAAGAGTTTTCTTAAAGAGAATCGATAGTAGTTTTGAAGCATTTTTGAAAAGGAACGTGTCAAAAGAGACGTAAAGTTTGAAATGAAGGTTAAATTGTTACTCTAAAGCTTTGAATATTTAATATGATTCCCATCGTGATCCTACAAGTACTAGGAAAATGTTCATAAATGTTTGGATAGACATTTAGTTTTATATTTTTCCTTTTCAATAAATTTATTTATGATAGTAAAACAATGACTTTTTTTTTATTCTGACCTTCAATAAAACTCGAATAAAACTTATTTTAAATTACAAATTATTATTTAAAAAATAATTAGTAATAGTTTATATATATATATATATATATATATATATATATATATATATACTTTTTTTATATATGATAGAAAGGAACAAGTTCAGTAAATTAACCGGTTAGTCCGTCCAAAAAAATGGATCAAAATAAAAGATACAACTGCCAAAATGGGTCATTCCTCAGTCCGTATTCAATTGAAAAAATCACATATAGTACATGACGTGGGATGAATCACTGAACTGAAGTTAAAGGTGAATGACAATCGGATTAGATCGGATTCAAGATCTAATATATTCAATTTAGTATAATCCAAATTTAATATTTTAAAATTTAATTCGATCATTTTAGTTATCAAATAATAAAAAATATTACTGTATATATATATTTATATATATATATATATATATATATATATATATACTAAATTTATAAATTTAATAATTTTCGTAAGTATATCAACTTGTTAAATAATGAATCTGCAGTTACAGCAGCAGAAGAAAGAACATGAATGCTTTAATTTTATGTTCTTGGTATGATGTTATGAATTGTTTAGCAGGCTAGTGCCTTCTGCTTTCGTCTATTCCTTTCTTTTGGTTGGTGTTATTTGTGAGGTTCTTGGTATGTTTTTGTATCAAGGGTAGGAAATGAATTTTGAACAAGTGTTTACAATTTCCTTAATCGGTAGAAAGCTTTTGTTGTCAGTTGTCATGATGTCAGTTGGTATGTTTCTTGGTCATGATGTCAGTTGCTTTTGCATTTTTTTTTACATAATTATTATGTATCTTTTATAAAAGGTGAGAGCACTCTATAATAGCTCTATTTTAATTATTATTTATTATTTGTTAATAAAAAAATAACAAAGATTTAAAATATATTAAGTTAAGATGTAAATGTATTTGTGACATGAATTATAAACGGTTAAATATGTTTTTATCTTTAACTTTCAGTTAATATTGAAATTAGTTTATCTTTAAAATTTTGATCTAATTTAGTTCCTTAATTTTAGAAATACCAGAAATTAATTTTTTAACTAAATTTTGTTAAATTTACTTGACATTAAAGCGAAAATGTCCCAAACATTATAAATATCTCTAGTGCTATCATGGAACACGTTTGAAACACTAAATAAATTTAACAAATTTGGATTAAAATGACTAAATCCACACATTTCTATGTTTGAGAGATTAAATTGGTCCAATGTTTCAAAGATAAACAAATTTTATTTTTCTCTAAATGTTGGACAAAAAACATATTTAACACAATTATAAATAAGCTAACAAAGGAAATTCATTTTTTTAAATCCTAAACCATGAAGTTTAAACCCTAAACTATACATCCTAGTACAGGATACTACCATGTGACATTAATTGAACATTGTACAGTTAACTGAAATGAAACTCAACTGAAATACTTTTTTTTTTGTTACATATGTTTTTGGTCATTTAACTTTAAGTGAAAATTGGAAATAATCCTCTTCAAAATTTTAGACTAATTTAAATCCTCAACTCTTTTAAAAATGTGTGTATTTAGTATTTTAACCAAATATTGTTACGTTTATATAAAGTTTCAAAAGCATGATGTCATGATAATATTTGAGTTGTTTACACCATTTAACACGTTTCCGCTTCAATATTAGCTAAGAAACGTGTTTGAAACGGCAAATATAAACCTGACAAATTTGGTTAAATGGACTAAATCCATAGAGTTTCTAAAGATAAAGAACTAGATTGATTTAAAGTTTCGAAAAGGGATAATTTTAATTTCCAAAATTAAGTGACCAAAAACATATTTAACCCACCGATTTCTTTTTTTTATGAATTAAAAATTTAATAACGATTCAAATAATAAATTTAATTAAACCAATAATTTAACTATTTAAAAAATATTAATATCTTTTACATCTAACAGCTGGCTTAACGTATGCTACATTAAATATAAATTGAAAACTAAGTTGTCAGATATCAGTTAGATTAGGAAACTATTTATGAATTTCTCATTCTACATTAATGAATTTATTTATACAAGAGATTTGTCATTCTCTCTCTGTAATAAAACGTTTCATGCTCACATTCATAATTTTCTCTCTCAAAAATAAATTATTCCAATCCTTCATTTAATAAATCTGTCTCTCCAAAAAATGTTTAAAAAAATATTTAACTCTTGTTTTTGTCCCCATCACATTCAATTTAGTATAAATACCTTCCTCTCCTTCTGCTAATTTTCATTCTCAATTACAATAACTTTCACTCATCCCAAATTTTCTCCAACTTATGGGACTCATTCTTCTTTCTCCTAATAATCTCATATTCATACTGCAATTTCTCTCAATATTTTGAACAAAACTTGTTGCAATTTGAATTTTTCCTATTTTTTCTTTTTTGAGGAGTTTTTTTTTTTTTACCCTTTCTCCGGAATAGGGCTTTGATTTCATTAATTCTTCAAATTAGGGTTCTTCTGGGAAGAGTCTTCTCCTCCCTCTCATGGTCCTCTTGGAGAAGTTCAGTGCATAAAAGATAAAATTTTTTACTCTCCAAAGTTTAGGCTTCACACAAATTTCTCACTTTTGATAGAAAAAGTGCATTCATAAACAAATTAGGAATGCACTGAATTGTTATATTATATTCTTTTTCATCTCTCAAGCAATTTTCTACACAGGTTTCTGATTTTTCATATTTATTGACTACTGATTTTTCATTTCTACACGATTTGGTTCATGTTATAGTCTCTTGCACTATCATTATTTATTTATTTATTATTATTATTATTATTATTATTATTATTATTATTTATCTCAGTTTGAGTGTTGTATTTTTTGTTTCTGATGAATTTTCTTGTCCTAAATTCTAGTGTTAATGTGTGTGTGTGTGTAATTTCTGTAAAAGTAGTGAGCACTTTACCTATTTTTCTTTTATAATTTAATGCAGCAAAATCATATTTTATCATTTGAAATTGGTATCTGCCTCACTTTTAATCATTCATACATTTTTTTGATTTGGTTCATGCTAATTTATGTGTTTAAAGTATAATTAATGAGTATTGAATTTTATAAAAATTTATAAGTAATTAAAATATTAAATAAATTTTGACTTGATAATTATTAGTGTATTTTTATATTTTATTTAAAGGACAAAAATATTCATAAATTTTATGTATTTATAATCAATGATTTATTTACTATATACATAAAAAAAGTTAAAAAATAATTAAATAATAATATAATTATATTTCAATGTTGTCAAACATTAAAATATGATTAAACATAAATTTTTTTAAAATTAAAAAAAATAAAATATTATTGTTTTTAAATAATTAACATAATATTGTCTATATTTAAAAAAACAAAAAATATGTAATTTTGTTAATTTTGTTATGTTTAATTATATTTTAATTTTTAATGATATTAAAATATAATTATTTTATTATATTATTGTTTTTTAATTTTTTTCATTAAATAAATTATTAATTATAAATATATAATGAGTATTTTTGTCATTTAAATAAAATAAAAATGTATTATAATTATTAAAGTTATACTTTATTTAATATTATAATTATTTATAAATTTTTACAAAATTCAATATTCATTAATTACACTATTGTTCTTTAAGTATTTGTTAGCATTTTAATTTTACTTATTATAATTATTATAATTGTGATTGCTTTTTTCTTGAGTAATTATTTTTTTTATGGTTGTGCAATTTATTTATTTAGCAAAATACTCTCTCATGTACATGCAGATTATGAAGTGACCTTTATCTCTGACACAGTATATGTAACCAAAATGTTCTTTTGCATTACCATTCTTTCAAAATCTGCAGTTTCAGGTTTCTGTTTACAGTAACAGTTTCAACAAAACTTTAAGAATGTGTTTGGATAGAGTATTTTAATGAAGTAATTCATTTTTTTGAAGAATTTAGATTGCTTTGTAATGAAATGCTTAGTTTGGATATAGAAATTAAAAAGCATTTCAAATGCAAGCATTTTTTTGAGGAATTTAAATTGGTTAAATTAGTAGAAATTCAAATACCTTCAAAATAGGTGGAATTTGAAATTCTTCTCACTCAACCTCACATTCTAGACTCTTTGGTAGGTCCGATGACACAAACGGACCCGACAATTCAGACGGGTTCGACGACCCGAATGGGCTCAACAATCCAGACAGGTTCGACGACCCATACGGACCCGACGACCCAGACAGGTCCAACGACCGGAATGGGCTCAACGATCCAGACAGGTCCGACGACCCAAACGGGCCTGACGACCTGAATGGGCTTAATGATCTAGACGGGCTTGTTCGTCGACCCAGACGAGCCCGTCGACCCGGACAGGCCCGTCGACCCGGACGGACCCAACGACCCAGTCGAGCCTTACGACCAGAACGGGCTCGACGACCTAGAATGGCCAGACGACTCAGACGGGGGCAGACTATCCGGACAAGATCAATGATCTAACGGGCCCGACAATTCAGACGGGTCCAACGACCCGAATGGGCCCAACAATCCAGATGGGCCCGACGACCCGGATGAGCCTGACGACCCATACGGGCCCTACAACACAGACTGCGCGACGACCTGAATGGGCCCTTCCAAACCTTTGGGCCTGACGACCCAAACAAGCACGACAACCTGGACAGGTCCAACGACCTGGATGGGCCCGACAACCTGGATGGACCCTTCCAAACCGTCAAGCCCGATGATCCAGACGGACCCAACGACATGGACGGTCCCAATGACATAGATGGACCCGACGACTCGGACGGGTCAAACTATCCAGACGAACCCGACGAACCCAACGGTTTGGAAGGCCCGTCCGAGTCGTCGGACCCGTCTAGGTCGTCGGTCCTTCTAGGTCGTCGGGCCCGTCCGGGTTGTCAGACCTTTCCGTGTCGTCGGGCCCTTCTTGATCGTCGGGTTTCCAAATTTATCATTAACTCAACATAATTAAGCCTAAAATAAATATTAAAATTAAATTTTATCTCACAATAAATTCAATTTTTTTTTCAAAAATTGAAATGTAAGGTATTTTAATTTCCTTATCCAAATAAATTATTTAAAAAATGAATGGAATTTGATTCCAAACAATTCAAATGCAAAGCATTTCAATTTCTAAGCATTGTTGAAATGCTCCATCCAAACACAAGGTAAATCTTTTGATTTTTTGAAACTCTTCGAACCCAAACAGTGAGGAGCCAGTAACAGAGCTGTCTGCTGTTTCTTCTTACAATCACCATTAAACTCTCATCTCATATCAGTTTTGTCCCTTTTATTTAACTTTTTAAGCTTAAAAAAATCAAAAGAAAAATAAAGAAAATCACCTTTCTCAAAAAAATTACCATATTTATAAATTTAAATGGGAAGGACCAGACTGATATAGAGAAATTTGGATTTTTTACTGATATTTTTATGTACTATTTTTTTATTATATTTTTATAATACATTAATTATTATTAATTTTAATGTTTTAAAATATCAATATATTATATTTTTAATGTTCATCAGATTACGGTGTTAAAAAAAATAATAGAAAATCTGAATTTGATATTGAGTGACTGAGCAATGCTGAGTGCAGGGTAGTAACAGCAGCCAACTCTGTTATTGTCTCCTCATTATTTTGGTTCGAACAGTTTCAATGTTAAGAAGTTCTGCCTTTTTATTGCTGTTGTTTCTGCTAAAGAAAAACCAAAGAGTGGATTTTTGAAAGGAATAATCATGCAAAAAAAAACCCCTTTTGGTTACACACTGTATAAGGTCATATAAATTTGTCACATAGGTATCTTGAAGAGGGTTTTGCCATAAAATCAAATTGCACAAACATAAAAGTTTGATCTGCTCTTAGTTTTTCTTGAATGATGCTTCAGAGAATTCTGACATAAGCTGCACTACAAGATTTGTCGAGATGATAAGGAAGTTCCCAACACAAATGATGATGAAGATGAAAAAGCTAAACTAATGATGAGAAACATTTATCTTGATCCAAAAGAATAGTGATGTAATCCTATTAAGGTTTATAGCTTGAGCCATTAGTTAGGTCTATTTTTTAGGGTTTTCGAAATCAGTCAGAAATGTGAGAGATCTGAGTTCTAAACGAGAGAATATGAGCCTTCTACTGTGTTATGTTCTGCGTCGATTGATCGGTGAAATGTCGATCGGAGTGGACGTCCAACAAGATCCGCGACGGAGCGTCTCCATCAAAGAGATTATAAATTTAATTTTGATATAGTTTCAGGCTGTTGGAAGGTTTATATTTTATATTTTAGTTTTTATGTTTTGTATAATTTTGTACAGATGAAGTTTATGATGAAATGCAGAGAATGGTTATTTTTATTATTTTCTAGATTTTGTTACAACTTCTGCCATGGGGATTTCATGGACACAAAAGGGAAACAAAACAAATGAGATTAATAAATTCATAATAAGATGATAAAAGAAAATTATCAAGAACAGGAAAGAGAGAGAGAAAAAGCTCACATTCCCTCGTCAGTGTGGCTCTTCAAAGACATAGACATGAGACAAGTGCTTTTTGTGCTAATCACTACAAGAAAAATGCTTCATCATTGTTTTATGTAATTTCTCGAGTTTTCTTCAATTATTGGAACTCTATAATTATGATATCGAATTTCATTTCTTCTTTTCTTAGAGAATTCATCATAGAATCTTCTTTTAATATCGTAACTAATTTTGTTAAATATCTTCATGAAATGTCTTTCATTTTTTCTCCAAAAAAAACTAAACCTATCTTCTATTATCTCAATCGATTTTCTCCATTCTAATAATTGACCATCAATCATTAGTATATCGATAACAATTAGTTTTTATACTTTTATTTACTTCGAATCCAAAAACGTTTATATCTCAAAATTGAAATTACAAAGATAAATTATAAATATAAATGGAAATACAAAGATAATAGGAATATATCATCATTTTGAAATAATTTAAGAGAGAAATTATACATATAGAAGTACATTGAATTAAGTAAAAAGAAAGTACTTCGAATGAAAATGCGACATGGCTACGTAGTTAATATAAAGACGTGTCGTTTTCATAGTAACTAAAAGATAGACGTGGTTTAATAAGAATTTTAATGGGAATAGCTCTAGTGGTACTAGATTCAGATGTTTCAGTCATATCAGTAGGATTAGGCCATGAACTTAAAATTTCGAAAGAATGCAAAAAAGTAGCAAGTATAAAATGCACCATTTGAAGTCCAAAGGATATTCCAGGACATATTCTTCTACCACCTCCAAATGGTAATAATTCAAAATGATGACCTTTGATATCAATGTCTTTATGAGTTGTTAGAAACCTTTCTGGTTTGAACTCTAATGGATCTTCCCAAACCTTGCTATCTGTTTGAATCTTCCAAAGATTTGTGATTAGACGAGTTCCTTTTGTTATGGTATAACCACTTATAGTACAATTATCTGTAAATTCACGAAGTGGCAAGAGAGGAGCAGGAGGATATAATCTTAATGTTTCTTTGACTACGGCATGAATGTATGTTAACTTACTTATATCAGACTCACATACACATCTCTCTTTACCAACATGAATGTCTAGTTCAGCTTGTACTTTTTCCAATACCAAAGGATTTCTCAAAATCGAATACATTGCCCACGTAAGAACAGTACTACTTGTGTCACTCCCTCCTGCAATCACTCCCTGCAAATCAAATATGTATTCCAAAAGAAGTATTTCAATGAACAATTAAGGAATTTAAGATTACATATGGAAACTTATACTATAAATAGAAAATGGAAGGTTAATCTTATATGTAAACAAAAGGAAAACACACGAAATATGAGAATAGTGGGACTTTTTTGTATTTCTGAGTCGTTTTGACCATGAATTTGTAAAATAGGATTCGATGAATTTTTTTGTTCAAAATTGGGTTAAGTTGTCACGGGGAAGGACAACATAAAAGATGAAGTCATCCTCCCCCAACTAGTTTCTTTTTTTTTTCAAAAAGTAATGTCGTCAAGACGAACTACGGTTTCTGCACATATGAGAGTGAAGTCGTCGTCTCATGTAACGACTTCACTCTTAGTTTTTTGTTTTTCAATGTTGTTGCAGTTTTATTTTATTTTTTAAAATTTTTTACTTTTCGGTTTTTTCAACCTTGTAGTTTTTATATATATTTTCTTTACAAGATTTTGTTAAGAGTAGAGATTATATATACTTTTTGATAATTATTTTTGATTGGTATAATAAATTAATTTAATAAAATATATTAGATAATAAAAATTACATAATAATATTAAACTATATTAATTTTTATTTTTATTTCAATTTTTTTTTACCATTTATTGTTAGAAAAAACATAAAAGTGAAATCATCATTTGTGATAATAACTTCACTGTTCCCATGAACTGAAACCGGTCTTGTCCCTATCGACTTTGTTTTTTGAAAAAAAAATATAAAATTTACTGGATGAAAGACGATTTCATTTTTAATATCGTCTTTCATATGACGACTTGACCTGTTTCGAACAAAAAATTAGAGGAACTTTTATACAAATTGGAGTTAAAATCAACCCTCAAATACAAAATGTAAAGTGGGGAAATCTGGTGTAGTTCAATAGCTGATAACGATTTATTCAAAGCTGTAAGAGACGAAAGCAGAGAGGAGATAAGGGAGGAGATAAGCGTGTGTGAATATGTCTAACGAGAATTAGATTTTGGAGGTCTAAAATTGCAGTTTTCAAACATTGTCAAAGGAGAATAGTATAGGTTCAAATATAAGAGGAAGCTGCTGAAACCATGAAGCAAAGATATGCAATACTTAAAGCAATGTGAACTTGGTTTCTGGTACAATGGTTGGAAGTCCTACTTCTAACATAGTATTAAGTTAAAATCTATCCAAACAAATTTTCGAGATGAATATACGTGAGGATATATTAAAAATTTCATATTTGAGTAGAGATAAGTCCACTTCTAACTGCAACCTAAAATTTAAGGGTGAAAACAGGACCGTTTGGTTTCTGGTACAAACTAAAATGTGAGGCTGACAACAACCTAAAATCTGGCTTAAAACAGGACCGTTTGGTTTCTGGCACAAACTAAAATGTAAGGCTGAAAAAAGGACCGTCAATTAACAGAGACTAATCCTAGGTTGCAACATTGGAAAATAAAGCAATACTGGAGGGAATTGCGAGCAAAAGAAAAAGTGTAATTTAAACATATACGTACCAGCACAGTGGATTTGATCATGGTATCTGCACCAACCCCATCAATAGTTCTTCCATCAAGAATGGAAATCATCACATCCATGAAATCTTGAAATTCATCAACCTTTTCACCCAAATCCTTCTTTTTCTTTTGTCTATGTTCCTCCAACTCTTCACCTAAAACACTATCCAAATCTTTGGCAGTTTCTTTCATTGCCTTCTCATGGCCTCCGAAATCAAACCATCTCAACCAAGGAATAGCATCTCCCACTGCGAACACCCCTACCAGACGCATAAACTCCTCCACAGCCCTCACACATCTCTGTGCCTTCTCATCTTTCACGTTCTCACAGCCAAAAAATCTCTTCCCCACCACCATTCGAAGAACCATGTTATATGTCAAGTGAGAAAGCCATTGCTTCAGCTCCACCGAGGCATACCCAGACTCACCTTTTTTACTACACCAAAGATTATACAACTCTTTGATCGAGCTTTGAAGTTCTGAGACACGAACATGCTGCAGTTGCTCCACTCGACGTGGGGTAAGGATCTCTAAAGTTGTAATCTTTCGCAGCTCGCGCCAATAGGGACCGTAGGGTGCAAACCCAAACATGGCATGGTTATAGCCCATGAGTTCTATTGCGACAAGCCTGGGCCGAGAGGAAACCACCATGTCGTTTGTGGTGAAACATTCCTTTGCTATTTCCCAGTTGTTGATTACCAAAGCCTTTTTGGAACCGAGTTTGATGGTGAAGATGGGTCCATATTGTTCAGCCAGAGCAGCCAAAGTTCTGTGGGGTGTGTTTGGACCCCTCAAGAGTGGAAGGTGACCAAGAATTGGCCATGCTCCTGCAACTGTGGGAGCCTCTTTACCTTGAAAATATTTGAAGGGATTGTACAGAAATAAACAGAAGAGGATTAGAGAGAGAAGTCCAATGGTAGTGGAATTCATGTAATTTGGAACAAAATCCATTTCAGCTTTTTGTTAAGGTTATGTGTTGTTGAGTAGGAACGAAGCTTCCATTAAATAGATCACTGATTGCTACAGAGAGAAGTAGGAACAGCAATAACTTGATATTTTCTCTCCCAAGCATAAGCATTACGCAACTATTTTAATAATTGAATTATAAATGGGGGTAGGTTAATCCGTGTATATTTTTCTCTGTGTTGAATCTTCTAAATTCAAGGATGAGGTGAAGATTTTGTCCTCGATTTTAAGAAGATAAGGTTTGTAAAAGAAAAGTTAGCTATAGACCAAGGCACCAAGGGGCCCTCATCATCATTTTCTGTCGATCTTTGGTATAGAAGTAGATTTTGAATTGATTTTGTACTGTTAAAATGTTTTTCAGATACTCTAAATAATGGCTAAAACTTTATTATTCTGTTTTATTTCTTTCCATCCCGTCTAATCTTTTATTTATTGAATTGATTTTCTACTTGTTAAAAATATATTAAATGTTTTATCTTTATGTTTTAATGTATTTATAATCTACAAAACTTACAAAATGATTTCTACCATTTCTAAACATATGTAAGTTTTTTTTTTAAATCGATAAGATGGGCATTGGTGGTGCTTGGTGTATCTTGAGGAGCTTTGGCACCCTAATTATTATTATATATACATACACACATATATATATATATATATATATAATATATAAATAAAAATAACATTTTAATTTTAGTGGATCTTTACTAAAATTTGAAGGAGGCAAAATAATATAATTAGAATTTATATATTTAACATTACTATCTGTATAAAAGAAACTACACTATCTAAATAATTGTCCATCATTTTTTCATATTCTTGCACTTATCAAATAATTTAATCATAACTAAATTTTTCAACTATTTTTTTTCCAATATAAATAATCATATTATCGGCAAAATATTCATTTTTCATTTTATTACTGTGCATAGATCGATTCAAAAGTCATCACAAACATTTCATTTCATTGTTATATGATGAAAAACCATATTGTAATGTTTTTGATCTTCACTCCTCTTTTATCAATTTTAAAAAATGAATTTATTTTTTTGTTTTTCATCAATATACATATTTAAAAAACAAGTTTAAGACTAAAAAATAATTTATCATAATATAATAAAAAATTGAGAGATATAATTACTATAAAAAATTATGATAATCAACTAACAACTAAAACTGTCTATAAAAAAATATCATAATACATTACTTACTTTTCTATATTCATAAAAAAATGAATATACAAAAGAGTCCCGAGATAACAAATAGTACTAAATATTAAATTAATATTTCACTACTAGGTGAGACAAGAGAAAATTATATTTTTTAGAAGATATAAAAAATGAGGGCAGAGATAATAAGTTTTTGTTTAATTTTTTTTTCTTTGACAATAAAAGAAATCACGTAAGGATAAGAGATGAATACAACATTTGAAAAACTAAAAAAACAATAAAAATAGAAAATAAAAATTATCTTAATAATTTTTTTCTTTATTATATTTAATTTTATATTTTAATATTTATTAATATTAAATATTGTATTTTGGAAAAAATAAAAAATATCAAATAAATTTTTATTAATTTTTCAATATACTACTACCTAATTTAAAAAGATACATTTAATTTAAAGAATTTAAAAATATACATAATTTAAAAAAAAATTAAACACAAAAATTTAAAAAAAAATTGAAGAAGTTAAAAAAATTAAAAGAAAAATAAAAAATAAAAAAAAATTTAAAAAGTTTGGAGAGCCATGACCCCACGTGCTCCTTCAATGCTCCGCCACTGATATTGATTTCTGTAAAGTATTTTTTGAAAATCCGTCATGACTAAAAAGTATAGTTTGACATTGCACTAATGACATATTTTTCTTAATCATATTTTATTCAACACAAGTATCGCTTTTCATGTTTGCCGTACACTACAATTAATCAAAATAGTTGCAGTTTATTATCATATAAAAAATTTACACATCCGAATTTAATATATATGAGAGTACAATCAGAAGATTCGGATATTCATAAACAACTTCAAAAATATTAATATAAACAAATCTGGATCACTTTGATTAAGAATCCAGTCATATTATATTAGTTTTAAGATCTCAATCTTTTAGAACACATCACATGATCACATTAAGCCAAAGTTTTTTATGAGTTTTACAAGAAATTTTCCTTTTTCCCTGAACCAGAGTTACCCTAGTTATCTATTTTTTCTATCGAAGATGAGAGAACAAAGATGTGAGGTTAGGTTTCTGAGATGTAATTAAATCTAATATAGTAAATAAATTTACTATGATGCTTCTACTTTGAACAAGAATACAGTATGTATATATTATGTCACTTCACACTTCTAATTTTAAATCACATAATAAAGTTGATGATATTTATTACAAAATAATTTATCACCACAAGTGCACTTACATCCATCATAACAAATTTGATGTTAAATACCAAAATATTAACGCACCATTTTCTAATGGCAGGTTTATTACAACACTTGCTAATAGAAAAACATTAAATAATAATTAATTTTAGTGATTAATTTATAAACTAAAATAATTAATAATTATTATATTTTAAAGGTCAAAGTCTTATCATCATACAACATACAAAGAGTCATATTTCTTGAAATTCTTCTCTTTCTTTTATATTTTTTGAATGTCCTATATAAAATTTTTCAATGTAACTTTATGGTTATTAATCAAGTAAAAGAATAATGTTTTTAACAACTACATCTTCACTATTAAAATTTTTTATATTACATGAGATTTTTTTGTAAATTTGTAAAAGAAAAATTACAAGAAAAAGATTTTTTTTTTTACATTTTTTAAGAATTTTAATTGGTAGGTGAATAATTATTTCCTACAAAATTATAAAATTCACAAGTATTTTGTTGCGAAAAATATTTCATACAAAATATTTTGCAAAAAAATTGGTAATAATTTCTTATAAATTTTTTTACAATAAAATTTGTAAGTATTTCTTACAAAAAAGATTTCAAAACAAAATTGATAAAAAATATGAAATTTTTTAGTAGTGCTTGAATAAGATGAAAAGACAAAATAATAGTCATGTTACCATTAAAAAAAACAAAACAAATACTAATTTAATTAAAAAATTAAAATTTTTAAATACTTAATATTTTTTTTTTACTAAGAACCCAATTCAAAAATAGTTAAATTTAGATAGACTTGAAACTTAATGTGTTACGACGATAAACATATTTTGTTTATGAAATATTAGATATTAACCTTAATAACGATATTTTATGTCTCCCAAGCTTAAGAATTACGCAACTGATGTTAATAATTGAATTGTAATTTTGGATAGGTTTTAAAGTTATCTTTATTTGGATTGTGTTGAATCTTCTAGCGTCAGCCTTATGTAAATGAAGATTCTTGTAATGATAAAAAATAATTATTAGGAGACTAACTTCATAAAATATTTCAAATTACTCAAACTTATCTCTCACCCTAAAAAAGTTGAAGTATTTTTTTCATAAAATATTAAAGACTGTTCTATTTACTTCATGTAATTAACAAATATATAAAGTATAAACTCATTAATTAATTATTAATTTCTGTCAAAGCAAAAACCTTTTATTCCAATTAAGATTTTTTTTTTATTCCAAATCCAAATCCGATAGATTATATAAACAACCACAATCTAATGTGAGAAAGAGTCAAATTTGATTTGTTTTGTTCTATATCTATAATAATATATAAAAATATATCTCTTTTTTATTCACATTTCATATTTTTATTTTTATCTTTAATTATTATTTTAAAATTAATTATTTTATAAATATTTTATTTTAATCATTTTTTAAGAAAGAAAAATTTAACCGTTATTTTAAAAAAATTTTATATAACAATAATTTTAAAAATTTATATATATATATATATATATATTAATAAACATACGACCGTTATTTTAAAAATTAATTATATAATTTTTATTAATTTTAACTCAAATCTTTATAATAATTAAAAAATACACAACAAAGTCTGTTTTGTTGACTAGTGTCACAACAAAAATATCAAACAAAACAAATAAAAAAGTGCACCGCTAAAGTTTGTCCTCAAATTTTGAAGATAAGGTTTGAAAGAACTAAGGTGACTCTGTCTTCATCATTCTTCAGTATTGCAAATGGGATAAAAATCATCCATAAAATTACAGGTAAAACCTTAAACAGTATATATATTGAAAAAAAAAATCAAATTTATTTATTTTTAACAAGAAAAATTATAAACACAGGATATTTTTATATTGTTCTAGTAACTTTATCTTTAATGTAGAAGTAGATTTGAAAGATGAACCTGTATCAATTTGATTTCTAAAAACATATTGTAAACTATAGTTTTACGTTCTTGGAAATACTCATTAAATTAGTTAATCGAGTAAAATATATTAAATGCAAATTTTAATACTGTTCAAATATTAAGCCAAAATGATATTTTAATAGTTAATAATCCAGCACCCATGTAGATAGTTTTACTATTATACATACGAAATTCATATTAAACAAAAGATATAGATTATTTAGTTTATTTGGTAGTAGGAACATAAGTCTACACACCAGTGCAAAAAGGACACTCTAAAACAGGATATTAAATCGATTATGTGAAAACCGATCTAAAAAATAATGTGGTAGCAAATTTATAAATACTAGGAAACATATAAGATCGGTTGAATTTTTAACCGATCTAATATGTGAATTTTAAATCAGTTCTTTATATAACCGATCTAATATTCACTTATTAGATCAATTAAAAATTCAACCGATCTAATACTCTTCACAAATTTAACAAAAATGCGAAAACTCTTTTAATTGTCACAACAACTTCTCTTCTTCCTTGCTATTGCTGCTCACCACCAGACCTCATCGCCGTTGCTCACCATCGTTATCGCTGTCAATGAGTCGTTGCTTCGTTCACTGAAAGCTTCTTTCTCTTCTCTCTCGCGCCTCCGCTGCTTTTCTTTTTAGTGTTCATTTTGATTTGCGAATGAAAATCTGAAATTTTGTGGAGTTGTTTTCTATTCGTGTGTAATTTGTATTGCTCATTTGTCTTTAATTGTTGTGTATACTTGTTGAATTTCAGTCATTCAAGTTGAGACAAGGAGTGTGAGTGCACGTCTGTTTTTCCTTTCTAGTTTAAAGTATTAGATCAATTGTTTTAGAACCGATATAAAATCTCTTAGACATATTGCATCACTGTATATTAGATCGGTTACGGAACCGATTTAATATGCATTCCAGAATCGATCTAATATATATATATATATATATATATATATATATGTATTTGTATATATATATATATATATATATATATATATATATATATATATATATATATATATATATATATATATATATATATATATATATATATATATATATATATATATATATATACATATATATATATATATATATATATATATATATATATATAAATAAATACATACATACATATATATATATATATTCGGTTATCGATTCCATGGTGGGTGTTAATGTTCCAATCTCAAGTCTAATGATAGAGTTATTGTCAATTATCATATATTTGAGGTATTGTCCTCTTTGGAACATGTGCTCCATCACAGTCCTATCCTTAAAAAGAATATTGGTGAGTGAAAGGAAGAATGGGTATTTATTAAACCGCCTTAAGCCTCAACTTCTAATCAATGTGAGACTATTGAGTATGTAGGAATAACAAACATAACTTAATACAATGTTGTAGGTGTTAAAAAAATAATTCTAAACTATATTTTAAATTAAATTTAGACATAATAAGATCAACGAGTTTGAAAGAGAAATGATTTAATTTTGAAAGGTTAATAAAGGAGAAGTGATTCGAATATAATAATATTTTTGAAAAAATTGCTAATGAATCAAGTCAAGGATGAAAATTTTGTGTTGGAATTTTTTGCCAAACAAGATTCATGCACTATAAGAAAAAACTGAACTATCCACACATAATTACCCACAGAAAAAAGATCATAAAACGTGAAATTAAAAAAAGAAAAAAAATTATATATATATATATATATTATTTTTTTTTTCTTTCAAAATTTGAAGTTTATTTTTTTTAATTATATTTAATTTTTACTTTTATTAATTTTTTAACAAATTATATTAAAGTAAATTTAAATTCAAAAATATAAAAATATATAATAAAAGAATAAAGAAAATATAATTAAAATTAAATATTTAAAATTTAAAATTTAAATAAAACTAAAATAAATTCAAGTAAAATAGAAAATGATATATATATATATATATATATTATTCCGGAAGTTGACTTTTGATATATATATTTTTCTACATATGGCAGTTTAAATTCTTTCACCGGACGTCGATATCTAGAAATATCTTTATTGAAAGTTAACATCTGAAAATAAATTTGGAGATACGATTTGGATAGCTTTTCTCAAATTATCAAAGGAAGTTTTTAAGATTTTAAAAATTCTTGGAGATGCAGAAAAAATCTTGGAGTTAAAAGAAAAAATTTCCTGAGATAAAAGATTGTGTGTCCTCATTTTTAAAGATAAGTTTTGAAAAAAATAAGGGAGTAGAAACAAAAGGGCCAGAGGTCCATGTTGTTTCTGTCTATACTGCAAATTGGACAAATACAGCTAAACCGTGCACATCTTTACAGAAAATCCAAATTGATTTTGAGCAAGAAAAACGATATAAACATTGTATAATTTTATATTGTTTTAATTTCTTTTATCAGAAAAATAAATATATTAAATAAGAATAATTGGGTTATCTTGATCTATGAATAAAATAATGTGTAAAAGAAAAAGGAAAAAGTAAGCAAACGTACTAATTTGTCATAAATTAATTAAATATAAATTTAGATATAACTTCTTTTGGTTAACAAAACTTAGTAGCTAATATTAGAGATTATTTTAGAGCAGGTATCAATTTATTTATAATTCAGACTATGTTAGATATCAATAATTCTAAATTTAGAAATTAATATCTACATTAGTTAACACAATGATTAATTATTTTTTATTTCTAAAACTGATTGTTATTTTAGAAATTTTATGTAGTGATCCAATATACTTGTTTTATTCAATCAATTTTTGTTTTGTTTTTTTTTTCATAT
>Ga0214545_1006666_pt1 | contig 19955 bp, 10 predicted proteins | sample CNSS4metaG_FD_160064 | JGI IMG/M metagenome (GOLD analysis project Ga0214545, IMG submission 160064) | Root nodule microbial communities from cowpea collected in UCLA plant growth center, Los Angeles, California, USA - CNSS4 | ecosystem: Host-associated > Plants > Roots > Nodule | place: USA...
GTTAATAGAAAATAATGTTAATAGAAAAAAATTCATAAATTAACTAGTTCATGTAACAATAAAACACATATAAATTTAAAATTTGAAAACAATTTTAAGTAAAGTTGAATGTGAAACACAATTTTAAATAAATTTAGCTATGTTAAAAATATATAATAAAAATACCAATTTGAATAAAAATATCAAATTTAATAAAAATATTTGTATAATATTTATATAAAATTATTTTTTGTTTCAATTTGGAGAGGGACAAAATAGCAATTTTTTACAAAAATTGAGACTAAATTGAGACAAATTAAAATATAGGGACCAAATTGTGACTAAGGAAATGACACCTGGCATAATACTGACACGTGTCACTGTCACTGCCACATCACTCTGTCACTGCCACGTGGCACGATGACAGCTTGACACGTGACAATTTTTTTATTTTTTTTAAATATTCAAAAATAAATAATAAATAATAAATAATAAAAAATAATAAAAAATAATAATAAAAAATAATAAAAAATTCAAAAAATCGAGAAACTGACATGTGGCACTCCCTCTAACGGTGTCAATCTTGACTTAACAAAAAGGGCAAACTTGAGACGTTTTAACAAAAAAGGGGACCAATTTAAAACTTTTAAAAAAATTTGAGTACCATTTTTAGATTTTGACTCCAAAATGGGGACCAAAGGCATAATTAAACCTAAAATAAATATGTATTTGTATCATTGTTATTTATATTTTTAATAATTAAATTTTAAATAATGTAAATTGAAGTTTTTAATTTAGAAAAAAGTTAATAAAAATCAGAAATTGTCTAAAGTTGAAGTAAAGGATAAAAAGTTTCATAATTTAAAATTACTATTTATTTACATTTATGAGAAGATAAAAATATTTTATAAATAAATTATATATATATATATATATATATATATATGTATATATATTATAGAAATTACACTTTTTATGTGATATTAAAATTATTTTCTTTTAATACAATGTTAAGTTTAAGTTTTATGATGAAAAAAATATATTTGGAAGAGAATAACTCATTAAATATAATAAATGAAATCTCATTTATAAAAGCTAATGAAAACATATGTATTACGCCTTATTTTTTGTATGATAACAAAAAATAATAGAATTGTTATTATTATTATTATTATTAAAAGTAAATATAAATATTTTTTATATTTTATTATAGTTAATTATTTTAATTTAAAAAATAGTTAAATTAAAAAAAAGTCAAATAAAAAATATCAATTTTTAGAAACAATCACTTAAAGAGTAAAATTGTCAAAGTAATTATATTAATTTTAAAAAAAATGTTATTTAAAGGGTGAAAATGGAAAAGAAATATGTACATCAAAATGGGGAATTCCTTTTATATAATAGTATAGGAGTGTAGTCTGAACCCTTGGTTTGGCTTGCACCGAAGGTCGAGATAGACTGGTTCGAGTTGTGGATCGAGACGGGTTAAGTCAAGCCAACAATGCAAATTTACAAAATTCAATTTAAATTGCTTTTATAAAAGAATAGATTTTAGATTTAAAAGTTGACCAAATCTCTGGATCTAGATTTAAAATTGATCTAAATATTTAGATATAGATTAAAAAAAATCAAACTAATTTTGTAGCAAAAGTAGATTTGGATCCAAAATTTGATCCAGTTATTTGGATATAGATTGGATATTTAAAAAATCCAATCCATGCTATAGATTATAACAAAAGTTTGCACACTCACATTTTACACTACTTATTATTTTTTTCCCTTTTATTTATACTTCAAATTACGTAAATTTTATTTTATTTAAAAAAAATTATTAAATAGAAAACAAATATGTGAAATGAGATCCTTAGGTAAAACATTTCACAAGACATTATGTAACACTACAAATTAGTAGAATTTCTCTACTAATTAAAACATCTTATTATTGGTATTAAGGATAAAAACTACATAGGTATACTCTATGTATTACATTATTCCTCAATGTACAAAATAAAGTTTTCAAAAACATATATTTTAAACAAAAAGGAAAAGTAACTTTATGCAAAAATATATATTTCTCACTCATCATACATCAAACACAACCTTTGGAGGACTCAGTGTATTGATTAGAATCTAAGATCATACACGCTCACCTTTCAAGGATCTTCGTTATCCTTGGCCACATACCAACCAAATAGTATAACAAGGTAAATAATTGATCTGTAGATTTAACCATAAATGTTGAATCTACCAATGAGGACCTCTTTTAACTTTCACCCTAAGTATCTCCTCTACATGAGTCCAATACTTAGTTGATTCAAGAATAGTCTCACTTCGAACTCTAACATCAATACATTCCACAAAACATCCAAACATAGTAGCATTTCCCTTAGAAGTTACTACCTTCTCATTCCATCATATGCAAACATATCAAATCCAACCATTTCTTCATCGTAAGATCATGTTTACATTCCTTTAAAACTTGAATCACTTAAAAGACATAATGGTTTCTAAAAAAATCATTCTATTAGTTATATCAAAATGACGAAAATCATTTATCTAACCACATAGATCTAATAAAAGATCTCAACAATCAAAATAAAGAACCACATGTCAAGAACCATCTATCAACATTTTAGCTTGATCCAATGGTTAGTGAATCCAAAATCAAATTTTTACCGAGATTGCTTAAAACCAAAACATGGTGGCACCCAACGCTCTAGACCTGATGCCCAATGCCCAATACCCTAGTGCTCATTGTGAAGTGAGCATCCAACAGTTCTAGAGTGGCGCTCGACACCCTAGACCACAAGACCACTAACATTGGAGCGCCTAACAGTTTTAGGGTAACACCCTTGCTCTGAACCTTTGGTGCTTACTGTCTAGGTAACAATTCAAATACATATTTTTAACTTCTAACCTAACATACCAAATGCCCAATCTCTCGCAACTATTTTATCACAAATCCACATACTACAAAGATTTTCACTCAATTAAACCAAATCTCATAGTTTCATTCTTACTACATATAAGGATCAATTCAAATTTCACTCACATAGAAATATCATTTCAAATCATTCTCTACACAATAGATTATAACATTCTAGCATCACTCACCTATCACAACTAATCATAACAATATTTTTTAAATTTAAAATTGGATTCCCTTATTTGGATAAACACTCCTAAACTAAAAAAGGCATTGCTTAAACTCTACCTCACACAGATTGATCTATATGCACATAGACAACTCTGACCAACAATCAGAACACATCCAAACAATCCTAACTGAATAAGGATTCATCTTGAGCCCTTAAATGCCCGATGCAAGCCTAAAATAACTAAAATGCAATAGATTTCTTAAAAGACCAAAAAGAAGGGCAAAAGATAAACTTATTATGTTCAAGATTATGATAAGATAGGACTCTAAACATTGACGTTAGGATTCCTATGACGTACTTTGATCTTCAAACAAATAAAGGATGGAGTCAAGATTTAGAGAGAAGGTAGATAAAGGGTTTAGAAAAAATGTTTTAGAGACAATGATTTTTATGCAATAAAAATCGATTAATAGATAATTTATTTATAGTTGAACCTTTGATACATTAAAATCACTACCACTCTTAAACTATTTTCTAGATTCTTAAATATTATTCCTAAAAATATAAAATCGTACATTATGTGAAACAAACACACTTTCCTATATTCTCTCAACATAGTACTATGGATCAACTGACATTGAATTAATATAGTTTAGTGTATAATAATTTTGAGTTAAATTCTAGTAACTATTTTTTGGTGAATAATCAAATTGTAAACATGATACTATATTTAGAGAGAAATTTTTAACTTTTATAGCAATGTATAAACCATGTTCACCTCAATTACTAAAATACATGTTTCATTTAAAAAAAATCAACATATATAATCAACTTCTAATTTTCTAATTTTACATAAAAAGGAAAGATAATGAAAAAACTTAGAAGAGGAAAATATCCATAATATTATATCAACTCGATTGCTATTCAATCTATTATACATCTAAATAACTTATCATATTTTTGAAAACAAGATTGAAATTTTATAAATTCAAATAATTAAAATTAAAGTTAAATTAATATTTTGTAAAAAATAGTCATGTGTACATGTGTAAATTATTTTGATATCGATTCTAAAACTTTAGTTTTTTTTATCCAAAATTGTTGTAGATTTAAAATTATTTAAAGTTAAATATAACAAACATGTTTAATGGTCTACTTCATTAACCGAATTAAAAAGTAATATAATATGATAAAAGAATAAGAAAAGAATACTATGTAGTGTGAAATATTTTTATATATAACTTGCATGTATAGATAAACAAATATTAATTTTTTAAATAAATATTAATTGTGTAATACCCTAAAAAATGACGTTTTGAAAGTGATAGTGATTTAAAAATAGTGAGACTCGATTATTTTAATATTAAAAAGTTTTAGTATAAATAAAATTGTAATAAACAAGTTTCATTATTTTAAAATACACCATCTTTCTAGAAACCACTTTTCTAGAGTTCTTCTTTTTTGTTCGCTTGATTGAAGATCTGAGATCGTAGGAGTGATCCTCGCAACAAGCTCTTGAAATTGGATCGACCAGTTTCTCCGTTTGTGTAAGTTGAGTTTTAGCCATTTTTTTTGGTCTCTTAATGTTTACCGTTGCATGTGAACCTTCTTTCACTTGCATGCATTTTTTTAGTCATCAATATGAGTCTTTGCTGATATGTGATCATAATAGTATGTCTTGATCGTTCTTCTGATGTTTCTATGTGTAAATCAAGCATCATGTGGAACTAGAAGCGTTATGGTGTTCTTAAAGTAGTTTGGTTCTACGGAGTTGCTTTGTCAAGTAAGGGAAGGTAGTTTGTATTATTTGTGTGAGTGAGTTTGATAGAGATTGATATAGGCACATGTAAGAATGATTGAGTTTGGTAATTATCATTAATTATATAGGTGATTTTGGTATGTAAAGTGTTTAATGAATCTTGTATAATTGGTTCATTAATTATGAAGGAATTTGGGAAAATGTAGAATTTGAGTCATTGATCAAATTTGTACTAACTCCTAAGATTTAAAGACTATTTTAGACCAATACCTAAATGAGGAGTACCAATTTGAGCTATGAAACAAGTCATTGATCAATGTTGAGCCTCACCATGTCAAAATTGAGTGCTAGTTTTTACAAATTGATCAGCGTTGGACACCACTTTTTGGCACTAGGCGCTACCTAGTTTTTCAACACTGTGCCTTCTTGGTAAAATGAAGATTCCCACTTTGTTAACTGTCAAATTAAGCTGAAATTTTGACAACTGATCCTAGACACGTGTTTCTTCACTTTAACCGGTGGGATATTTGTTTAGAGGTTTGTGGGTTGAGTAATGTTTTTTACCTTTTGGATGCACTTTATGTATAATGTCATTTGACCTGTTTTCTTGTTTTTCCTGTTTTGGTTACTTTGGATGTTTTGTGTATACTTGAACTAGATTCTATAGTCCTTATTGCTATAAATTGAATTGAATATATGGTTATGAGCATGAATTGTCTTATTGATGAAAAAAATTCAAGGAGAAATTCTAAGTGGTGATATTTTAGTGTATGCATTGATATAAGGATTCAATATAGAGGTATACCTTCTCTAATAATTACTCACACTCAAGTAGAGTAGAGTAGCTTATGTCGTAAAGAGATGAAGGAGGTCCTAATTACTGAATTTGATCAAGTCTTAGGTGCGAAGGGAACTTACCTTTTGAGTGGTTGGGTGATAATCTATGCAAGTGCACACCACTAGTGAGTTCGAAGTCAAGTACATGTATCTGGATAATTGAGTTTAGTGTCAATTGCTTGTTTGATTATAGACATAAATATGTTTTATACCATGTTTGTAGGTATTTGGCATGATTTAAATATATGTATGAATATTTATTGTGTACACTAGCTTACCCTATGGTGTGTTTTGTGTCTTCTTGTTTGGTTTGTCTATTTCTTTTACGATGATCACCTTTTTGATGGGAGAAGATGAAGTGTTAGGTTTAGAGGCACCTCTAGAGGTTGAGGAGACATCAATTAGAGTAGGTAAAGAAAGGTTCCAAGGAGATTTAACATTGGTTAGTTTATGTATAGAACTTGTTAGTTTTAGTTTAAGTGTATAAATAATATATTTTTATAGTCTTATCTTTCGTAAGATTGTATAAATATACTTTGTACACTAGATTATTTGTTTTGAGCACTATGATGAAACATCTACTTTATTAGTTTTAAGTTGTTATAATTGGGATGTCACAAATTAAAATATAAAAAAGTGCAATATGACATATACATCATTCATATAAGAAACCCTATATTAATAAATTCACTCTACTAATTAAAATATTTCATAATTGGTATTTAAAAAAGTATATAATATATGTATTACAATATTTCTCATAATTTTCACATAATAAAGTTTTTCAAAATATAAAACTTCTCCAATAAAAGAGAAAATCTATAAAATACAAATGAAAATATACATATATAGCTTCCTCTATCTAAACAACTCTTGAGTTATCTTATCTCCTGGCTAAAGACCTTTAAATGCTCTTGTGCAATACATGATCATAGTCGATAAAGACATAACCACAAACTAGGGTAAGTTAGTATATTTAAAAAGGTTTAAGAAGTATTAACATAAACATCAAATCTCAAACAATTCATGCATTGCACACAACTAGTTAGACCAACTATAAATTTTTACTTTCAGAAGATTTGTACATTGAATTGGACTTAAATATTCTGCACCTGTCAAATTGATCTTGGTATATTTTTCCTTTTAATACTCGGGCTTTACCCAACCCCATAATAGGACCTATGTCCTTTCCATATGATAGGGTTAGCTCTTTATACGCTAGAAAGGTTCTTTTTCAAACCAATTCTCGTCATAAGAATCTTCATCGGCTTTCACTACCTAAATATTTTCCTCTTTGAGTTAAAATGCTTGGTAGAGTCTGAATAATCTCTTAATTGAATCCACATTCAATACAACCTAAGTTCAACTAAGTGAAATACTTTCTCCCTAGAAAGTCATTTCACTTTCATCACGACACATTCAAATACATCACATTTCTTATAAAAAACATCATGACATTTATATCTTAAAACAATTCAATCACACTCATTCATACCATTTATACATCAAATATCTTTTCAATATTTAATCATCATATAAACATGTTCCAAAGTATCTCACAATTCATTATTTCTCAAACACCAACAAAATATTTCCTTTAAATTTCCTTTTTTTTTTCAATAATAACATAATGTGACATATACATCATTCATCATCAACTCCATTTAGCAATCATACCAATTTTAAATATCTAGCTTCTCTTACCTAACTATGAGCAAGTATACATAATCTCTCTTGCCTCTAGGTACCTCTATTCACATAGGAAGCAATATCTACACAAGGAAACAATGATATGAGCATACCCTAACAATTGTAGTTGAACTGAAATTCCTTTAGAGCTCTTAGAAAACACATGCAAACCCTAAACGTCATACATGTAGCCAAAATTACCAAAAGCCTATAAAGAGAGCAAAAAATGAACTTATTTTGTCTAACAAACTTATCAGATAGACAGCTACACCTCATCACCTAGGGATCCTATGACGTACTTCAATCTTCAAACTAGAGGGTTAGAATTTTAGAGAGATGTTAAAGGAGAAGAAAGGGTTCGCTTTCTTGAGAGATAGTTTTTATAAATGAAAACTCGATTTAAAGGATATCTATTTAAACTCAAACTTTTTTGATTAATAAAATAATCGAGTGTCTGTTATAAAATAATTATTTCTCATCTAGAGGATTTTCTAGAGCGTCACAGTGTCTCCATCATGAAAAAATTTCGTCTTTGATTATTTAGTTACTAGGGAAAAGAACTCCTTCAAGTCTTGATATATATTAGGCATGCTAGGTGTATGTCAAGATGACTCTTATACCCGTCTTCAAGAATCATTCTCTTTAACTCCACATCTTCAAGAACCCACACTCTACCTCTAAATATTAAAATGCCATCTTCTACCATCACAAAGTCCCAAGCTTGATCATTCACAAACTCAACAATATGTTTGAAGTTAGGATCTATCAACTATTTTTCCTTGATCTTCCTAAGGAAATCATTGGTTATAGTTAGTTGACTATAGATGATGTGATCAGCATGCAACTTCATTCCCAGGTTCAAATCTTTGAACCACTCTATCAACTCTAGGTCTCTAATTATCATTATAGAAACTTGAATTGTATTTCAACTAAAGGTATCAACCACCACATTAGCCTTTCCTAGATGATATATTAACTGAAAATCATAATTCTTTAAGAATTTCACCCATTGCCTCTGCCTTATATTCAACAAATATTTAGGCCTCTTGTGGTAATTAAACACCGTAAATTGTACACCATACAAATAATGCCTCCATATCTTCAAAGAAAACACAACTGTTGCCAACTCGAGATTGTGAGTAGGGTAACTCTTCTTATGAATTTCCAATTGCCTTGAATTATAGGCCTCTACATTATTCTCCTTTATCAACACACAAACCAAATCTTGATTTGATGTATAACAATAAACTTCAAAGGGCTTACTTGTTTCGGGAATCAGAGATATGGAGGCACTAGTCAACCTTGCCTTTAGCTCTTGAAAACTTTGATAACATTTATTTGTCAAGGCAAAAGGATAACCCTTTCGAGTCAACTATGTCAAAGGAGCCACTATTTGGGAGAAACATTCTAGAATCTCCTATGGTAGCCAACTAGACCCATAATACTTCTAATTTCTATGATATTCTTAGGATGTTCCCATTTAAGCATTTCTTCCACCTTGGCATGATCGATTGAAACCCTTAAGCTGATATGATATCTCCTAAGAATTTTCACTTTTTTACTTGAACAACTTGGCATAAAGTTGTTTCTCTTTTGAAATATCCAACATTGTCTTTAGATGCTTTTCATGATCCCCATGAGTTTTGGAGTACATAAGAGTTTCTTCTTGAAATCTACAATAAACTTGTCTAGAGTAGGACAAAAGATTATATTCATGTAATCCATGAATAGATTTGGACCATTCACGATTCTGAATAGCATCACCACATATTCTTAGTGCACGTATCTTGATCTAAAATCTGTATTCTGCACATCTTCCGCTCTCACTAAGATCTGATGATATCTTGATCTTAAATCTATCTTAGAGAACATCAATGTCCCATGTAACCGAACCATCAAATCACAAATTCCTACCAATGAATAATTGTTCTTAATTGTGAGTTTATTTAGATGCATATAATCAATACACAATCTAGAACTCTTATTCTTCTTGTTAACCAACAACATTGGTGCTCCTCAAGAGGACATACTTATTCTAATGATCTGCTTTTTGAGCAACTCCTTTATTTGTTTCTTCAATTATGCTCACTCAGTTGGGGTCGTTTTGTAAGGGGTCAGGGATACTAGCCTAACACCTAGTACCAAATTTTTAGAAATCTTAAGTTCCCCTTTTATGTAGAAACTTTTCCCTTCATTTTATAGCTGTTACAATAGAATTATTCTGCATATTTTCAGAGGTTTGATGACTTTATTGTCTCCTCTGTGAGATCTCATTCTAGTAGCATAAAATACAGATTTCCAAACAAGAAAGTGGAATATGCATAATTTAAACTTACCTCTTATTGAAGATCTCTGTGAAAGTAATTCAAAAAATGAAAATTGAAACTTTACAAAATGAAAAACTCAAGCTATATAGATATGAAATTTACCAAGTACTTGAACTAAATCCCTGACAATGACGCTAAAAACTTGATGACTGTTTTTCAACAACCATTTCCCAGCAAGTGTACTGGTACGTAGTAGTATCAACAAGTGTCGTATCCACAAGGATTTAGCAAGTATATTGGTAGTATGATATTTGGGTTTTTTGTTGATAGAGAGTGCAAGTAAATAACAATAGTAGTTATTATATAGATTGAGTGGAGTAGGGGCCATGAATTGATTTCATCTCATTTTTTTCTACTATATCACTACCATCTTGTTTACTTACTTTGCAAATCATTCAATGTCCTGGGAGTACTCTTTCTATGTAGATCTAGGTTCATCTTTGAAACACTAGAACCTACGGACTCCAAACCCTTGTTTGATCTCTCTACTCCTGGTAGATTGAGTCCTTTCTTTAATGTGCAAGACTCTCTCTCCAAAATCCTCTCTAGTGTGCCATGAAGCATCCAATACATGTATGATGATTTGATTGGACCACATTTTGAGACCAATTTCTCAACTTAAAATCCAAACTAGTTAAATAGATGAGTGATTAAGTCATCATTAAGCATAGATCAAACCACAAACAATTGAATGAAAGCAAAGATAAATACCGAAGAAGTAGAAGTGAATGGAATCAGAATTGATTACATCAAACCTGGACACGAGGGAGTTCAACTACTCATAACATATTACAATGCAATTCTAGCAGCAATTACACATAAGATATACATTAAGAGCACCTCCCTCATGCCTCATAGACCCTATTTTTTCCCAATACTACATTATGGAGCCTCCACTGAATGCTTGAAATTAAGACCCAAACTCTTTATTTATAGGAATATTTGGGCGGTGCTCATCCCAACTTTTGGTGCTCAGCCACAAGGGTTACTTCACAAGTGTTATTCCTTTTTCAGCTCAGCCTATTTTCCTGGTGCTTAGCATGTGAAATTTTCTTTTGCTTGGCTATTGAGCCTCATGGATTTGGGCTCCAGGTTTCCTTGCAAAGAGGGTTTCCTCATGAGGCTCAACTCCATTTCTTGTGCTCAGCCAAAAAGTCCAAATATGTTGTCCTGTATTTTCTACTTCCATTGCTAAACTCTATTATTGTGGCTCAGCTGCATACTTGATATTTTCTTTTATTTTCACTACAAAACAACAAAATACCATTATAATTCACAAAACTCTATTCCTCAATATCTCATTCTGTATCTTAAGATAAGGAGGTTTGTTTTGTACACAAATAACACAATTTGATACATGATAAGTGTCAATTTCAAATGGAAAGTTTACTTATTCTTGACACTTATCACAATACCCCACTCTAGCTTTTTTCTTACCCTAAAGCAAAGTAGAGCAAGATAAAATGGGAAAATGATAAGTGTGGGTTGTCGAAGAACTACTTTTAACATGTTGAATGCAAGTGAGGGAAAAACAAAAGAATCCATCCATTCTTGAACCAATACCAGCACATAGCAGTTCATAACTTTGGAAGCAACATGGATTTTCACTCATGATTTTCAATCTTGTTTATATTGAATGCACTCCTAGCTTAAGTGTCTTTATGCTCCAAACAACCTTGCAAGCTTTCATTTGATTTTGTATCTCATTTCCAAACACTAACTACACACAATAAGCATGAATCACCAAGGTCTTTCTTGAGCTTGTAACTTGGCTAGGATATGAAGGAACTTTGTCTTTCAAGATAAGGAAGACTCACTGATAAAAAGAGTTAAAACAGTATGTACATATCACGAGTCCCTCAAACTTACTCAGCTTAGCTCTATTTTACTGTTCCTTTCTATGTATTTCAATTCTGATGCAAATTTTATCCTTTTTATTTCTTTTCATCTTTTGTGCTTTGTACCAGATTTGTTTTCCTTGGGCAGTTTCTTCAATTAGCCTTCATCCTTTTCCTTTTATTCCATTACACATGCTATTTTTATCCTTCTTATTAATGAGAAAATGTGGGATATTTTCTTTTATTGGCTAAGGTGTGTATTGTGAGGCTAAGGTTCAAAAATAGATATTGAAATTCAATTCAAGGTAGGCTATTTGGCTCTGGTTATGAATATTCAACAAATTACATGCCTTGATCCTTTCCATGCTTTTTCATGTGTTTGATAATTTTTAGAGAATTGAAATGCAGCTCTTTAAGGTGTTTTCACTCAGCTCTCAAGTTAGTGTTTGGCTGCTTTTCTCACTAGTTAGGTGCACTCATCCATGTTAATTTTTCAACTATGATACAACTAGCACTGTTGGTTTGTCATTTAAGCATTAGGATTCTCAAAGTTTTTTATACTCTTGCATCAAAAATCTGATTTTTCACCTAGTTCTTGTTCCAACCAAAAGTTAAGAAAAAATTTGTATGCATTTCCAAAAGAAGTTAGCTACCCAAAATGTCCATGTCTACACTTATGCAATAATTAAAAGAAAAAAAAAAGATTAAAAAATAAATTAAAGACAAAAATTAAAAGGTGCAAAAATTAAAAAGAAACTATTTTTGGTAGTTTTAATCTTCTTCTGCATCAAGATCTTTTGTTTAGCTCCTAGATCGAACCACCTTGTCAAAGAACTCATCATCTTTTAAATTTAGAGGAATCTTTCTGTTATTGCTTTAGTTCTTTGACTACTTGGCCAGCTTCAGACCAACAAGTTGATGGCCAACTTTATTACTGACAATTTGAGAGAATTGATAGCCAACTTCAGTATTGGAAAATTGAGCTTATGGTTCAAATCCTTGACTTGTTTAGCCAACTTCAGTACTAGCTAGTTATGTTTTTCAAGTTCTAGTCTAGGATTTAAAGCCTTTTAGTTCAATTCCCTTTGTTGCGCAACATCCATAAGTGAGCTCAATAATTTTAATGATCTTTGTGTGAAATAAATGTGAAGAATAAGGTTAGAAATGCAAGTTTAGTTTGTAATCCACTGGCTACAGGTGAAATGATAAATCTGAAAAAATTTTGGGTCTTAGGTGCATAGCAAAATCTTCTTAAAGCACAAGGCCCAACAATTAAAACCTCAAATGATGATTATGACATCTCCTCTATCTGTTTGATCAATCATCTTACTTGTTGAAGAAGAGCTTTCATTTAATCTTTCTTAACCTTGTACTTGCTTATGATTTTTAAAGTGTTCAAAGATCAAATTTGCTGCAAAACAATTCACAAAAAAAGTAGAAGTTCAAAGTTTCCTGCACATTTTCTGCTTTGCATAAGGATTGACATTGATCTGCTATTCTCTTTGTTGATTGCAATAGTTGTATGATTCTCTCTAACTTTTATTCAATATTTTCCTTTAAGTTAAATGATCAAAGCTGGACAAAAAACCATACACCTAATTTCATAAGCTAAAAATTTTGAAACACAATTAAAATCATAAATCAGAATTAGCACTTCTGCAACATGTTTGGTTTTTTCGCAACTGCACCTTCCCCACAACTCCAAAAAGTATGTTCTATAATTCAAATTAAAAATATTTTAATCATGTATGTAATCCAAAAATAATCAACCCAATTGGATAACTATGGAGGAAGTTATGAATCAAACAAGCAACAAAGGTCAAATTGTCCTCTATAGTTCGTCTAGAAACTTTGAAAAAAAACTTCAGCTTCCACAGACCTCCAAAAATTATGTTTTTACATTCAAATTAAAGATAATTAAATCAAGAATGCATAGAAAAAAGCAACTCAATTGGATCATTATGGAGAAAGTTATGCATCAAACAAGCAACAAAGGTCAAAGTTGTGCTTGACGGCTCGTCAGGGAATTTAGAAAAAATACTTCACCTTCCAAAGATCTCCAAAATATATGTTCTTACATTCAAATTAAAGATAAATGAATCAAGAACGTATAGAAAAAAGAATCAGCTCAATTGGATACCTGTGGTGGAAGTTATGCATCAGACAAGCAAAATGATCAAAGTTGCCAGATTTCATATTTACACTAAATAGTAGAAATTATGCAGAAACTTTTCCCTTCATTTTGTAGTTGTTATAGCAGAATTATTCTACATATTTTCATAGTTTTGATGACTTTATTGTCTTCTAATTGAGATCTCATTCCAGTAGCACAAAATATAGATTTCCAAACAAGAAAGTGGATTATGCATCTATGTGAAAGCAATTCAAAAAATGAAAATTGAAACTTTACAAAATGAAAAACTCAAGCTATACAGATATGAAATTTACAAAGTATGTACATATTCACAAAAACAATGGTTAGATCTACCAAGTACTTGAACTAAATCCCCAACAATGGCGCCAAACACTTGATGACTGTTTTTCAACAACCATTTCCCAACAAGTGTACTGGTACGTAGTAGTATCAACAAGTGTCGTATCCACAGGGATTTAGCAAGTATATTGGTAGTTTGATCTTTGGGTTTTTGGTTGATAGAGGGTGTAAGTAAATAAAAATAGTAGTTATTAGATAGATTGAGTGGAGTATGGGCTATGAATTAATTTCATCTCATTTTTTTCTACTATACCACTACCATTTTGTTTACTTACTTTGCAAATCATTCAATGTCCTGGTAGTACTCTTTCTATGTAGATCTAGGTTCATCTCTGAAACACTAAAACCTAAGGACTTCAAACCCCTGTGTGATCTCTCTACTCCTAGTAGAATGAGTCCTTGCTTTAATGTGCAAGACTCTCTCCTCCTACATCCTCTCTAGTACGCCATGAAGCATCCAGTACATGTATGATGATTTGATTGGACCATAGTTTGAGACTGGTTTCTCAACTCAAAATCCAAACTAGTTAAATAGATGAGTGATTAAGTCATCATTAAGCATAGATAAAGCCATAAATAATTGAATGAAAGCAAAGATAAATACCCAAGAAGTAGAAGTGAATAGAATCAGAATTGATTACATCAAACCTGAACACAAGGGAGTTTAGCTATTCATATAATATTACAATGCAATTCCAACAACATCTACACATAAGATCTTCACTAAAAGCACCTCCCTCGTGCCTCACAGACCCTATTCTATCCTAATACTACATTGTGGAGACTCCACTTTATGCTTGAAATGAAGATCCAAGCTCTTTATTTATTGGAATTTTCGAGTGGTGCTCAACCACGAGGGTTACTTCACAAGTGGGTTTCCTTCTCAGCTCAACCCCTTGTCTTGGTGCTTAATACATGACCTTTCGTTCTTGGAAGGGTTTTCTTGGCTGTTGAGCCTCATGGATTTGGGCTCCAGGTCTCACTACAAAGAAGGTTTCCTCATGAGACTCAACTCCATTTCTTGTGGTTAGCCAGAAAGTCCAAATATGTTGTCCTATATTTTCTACTTCCATGGCTGAGCTCCAGTATTGTGGCTCAATTGCATACTTGATATTTTATTTTATTTTCACTACAAAACAACAAAATACCCTTATAATTCATAAAACTCTATTCCTCAATATCTCATTTTGTATCTTAAGCTAAGGAGGTTTGTTTTGTACACAAATAACACCATTTTATACATGATAAGTGTTAATTTCAAATGAAAAATTTACTTATTCTTGACATTATCAGACACCATTTACTCGTTGTGGTTGTGCTCCTCTAAAAGTGGTCAATCCTCTATTTTTGGGACAATATGTAGCAAGGTGTCCTCCCCTCTAATAAGCAAACAATTTCTTCTCTGATTGAGAATGATGACAATCTCTTTGAACGTGTGGCTCTCCACATCTATAACACTCATATCTTCTAGGTTGAGACTATTGTGAAGAAGCACTAGTAGTTCGAGTTCTTGGCTATTTTGGTCTAAAGTAGGGTTTCTGTTGTTGTGCCTTAGGTTCCCACTTGAAGACCCTTCATTTTGCGATTTAATAACCTTGCTAGGTGCACATTCTAGTCTCTCCACCATCTTGGCCTTTTCTACTATGGTTGAGAACTCCTTGATGGACATTGAGGCCACTACCCGCCTAACTCATGTCTTATACCCTCTTCCAGTTTTCTACATCTCAAGACTCAAAGGTGTTCTCAGAGTAAAATCTAACTAGGTATTGAAACCTAGTGGCATAGGCATAAACATACATCTTCCCCTACTTTAACTTAAGAACAACTTTGTATCCTTAGGAAACTTAACACTATTTGGAAAATAGTTTTCCATAAATCTTAACTTAAAACTTGTCCTATTGGTCGCCTTAGTTCTAGCCTCCACCATCTTTGGTATACCATTCTCTTGTCCTTAAGGTAGGAGGTTGTCGTCAAGATCATATCCATTTCTTTTATCCATGCATTTGCTTAATCAAGAGTGGCATTTACACTTATTTTTATGAGGTTTATGCCTAAAAGATTAAGCTAAGCCCAACTGATCTTAGAAGAAGAAGAACCTGTAGCAATTCAAAGTATTAACATAAACATCAAATCTCAAACAATTCATGGATTGCACACAACTGGCTAGACCAACTTTAAATTTCTACTTTTAGAAGATTTGTGCATTGATTAGACTTAGAAATCCTATACCTTTGAACTAGATTCCAATATATTTTGGCTTTGAATACGCAAGCTCTACCCAACCCCATAATAAGACCAATGTCCATTCCATATGATAGGGTTAGCTCACCATGACTCGCCAAAAAAGTTTTCTTTCAAACCAATTCCCATCATAGGAACTTCCATCGATTCTCACTACCTAAATATCTTTCTTAGTGTGAGTTAGAAAACTTAATAGAGTCCTGATAATCTCTTAATTGAATCCTTTCTCAATACACAATAAGTTCAACAAAGTGAAATACTTTCTCCCTAGAAAGCCATTTCACTTTTATCACATCACATTCAAATACATCATGTTTCTCGAGCCATCATCACATTTATATCTTAAAGCATTTCAATCATATTCATTCATACCCTTCATACATCACATTTCTCTTTTAAATATTCAATCATCATATAAACATGTTCTAAAGTATCTTGCAATTCATTCTTTCTAAAACATTAAGAAAAGATTTCCTTGAAATATTTCCTTTTCGCTAAGTGACGTAATGGCTTGCCTATCGAGCAAGTACTTGGAGAAAATTCTTAAAAATTGGCCCAATGAGTCTCAACCTTACCCAATGAACCATGATCCCCTAAAAACAATACCTTTTTATTAAAATCATTCGCGAGTGTCTCACTCGCTCCATGAATAAAACCACAAGGAGCAATTTGAATAAATTTGCCTAGTGAGCCTTATCTCGCTTAGTGAGCAAGTCACTCACCCAACGAATTAGGCCTCCCCTACCTTTTTGACATTATAAATATGCTTTCATGCGAGTGAAACAATCGCCCAACAAGTTTGCATAATTCAAAGCTTGTAACAAATTTCTCAACCTGTTCAATTGACGATGTATTTTCTTCTTTTTTACAAGTGAAATTAGATCAATACCAATTCAAAATGGTTTATTAGATTCCAATTTGATTCATGTTGACATACCTTTAATCATACATATCATTAATCACAAGCATACATCATTCACTCCACTTATCAATTAGAAATTTGATCATTCACAACTAACAATAATAGGAAAAATAGAACCACAAACACAACTCAAATCTTCATGGTCTGAATTTGATCATCGATTCCATTCAACAATCACACCAATTTTAAATATCTAAGTCTTCTTACCTAACTATGAGCAAGTACACATAATATCTTTTGCCTCTAGGTACCCTTACTGACATAGGAAGCAATATCTCTCCACTTGGGAAACTCAAATCAACGATTTGTTTACACCCTAATAATCCTAACCAAAAACATTCATATATAGATCTTACACAACACATGCAAAACCTATACATCATACATGTAGCCAAAAATTATCAAAAGAATATAAAAAGAGTAAAATATTAACTTACTCTATTGAACAAACTAATCAGATAGAAAGACAAACCTTGCCGCTAGGAGTCCTATGACATACTCCGATCTTCAAACACGATGACAAATGGATCAAAATTTTAGAGAGATGTTAGAGAAGAGAAATGGTTCCCTTTCTAGAGAGATGGTAATTTTCATAAAATGAAATTTGATTTAACTAATATCTCTTTATACTTAAGTTTTTAATTATCAATCAAGTATATCTTATAAAAACTAATTATTTAATCCATTGTAGTTTACTTAATTAAATTTTATAATTAATAAATATATGAACATAAGAAAATAGATTTGAGTAATATAATTTAAATTATATATATTAAAATATATATCATTTAAATTGTGCTTTCACTTTACATAATATGTTGCATTTATTTGATTTAATGTGAGAACAAGAAAAGCATACATATTTTTGTTATTTTTCAATTAAGTGTGTGATATTTTGTTTTAAAGAAAAACCTACATTAAACTTATTAGATAAATAAAATTAAATTACTTATTACTTTGATGCTTAAGGAAGTATATTTCTACTTCAACAGAAAACATATACCAAATATAAAAAGTTAATTTTTTTTATATAATTAATAAATTGCATATTATAAAATATGAAACATTTTTACTAATTTTTGTTTTAATTTTTTGAAAACATATATATAAATTTAATAGTATTTTTAATTTAAAAAAAAACTGACATGAAACCGATTTATAACATTTCAAAATATTTTTTTTGAAAAATATATGAATTTAGATTTAAAAATATAATCTAATTATTTGGGTTTTCAATCTTGAAGAATTTAAATCGATGCTTTGAAATAAATATAGATTTTAGATTAATTTCAGTTTAACTATTATTGGATTCGAATTTTATTTCAAAAAAAAAAAAAAAATTTTTATTAGCATCAAACTTTTAAGTAATAGTTTTAAAGTAATACATTATTTACTGTAATTAGAAAGTGATCCACACTCAAATTTAATATAAATACAGTACCAAACATTATACCTAATTTAAAAAAAAAATCAAATATAAAAAATTACTTTTGTAACTTTTAATGAATGTCACGAAATAGAAAAATAAATTAAGTAAACGTATATTCTAAAAAGTGTCCTTAAAAAGTCTATAATAATTTTAATCATTTTATATTTAAAATATTAACTAGCATGATACCCGTGCCTACGCACGGGTCTATATTTTTATTTGTATATGAATTTATTTGTATTACATTTTAAAATTGATATAATAATTAATATATAAAAGAATAATAGTGTTATATAGTTAAAATTTGTTATTGTAAACTTTGATCCCGTATAAAATAAAAACACTACAATTGTTAAGACTACTAATACTGATAATAATTATAATAACAATACTATTAATAATAAGAAAAAAAATGACCAACAAAAAATAAAATTATACTGCATTGTTAATTTTTGATTTAGAGGATAGCGTTGGCTAATAAATCGTAAAATAACACTCAACCCACTCTATTCGATAGAGTCCTATTAAGATTTCATTTTTTGGTTTAAAATTTAATATAACGCTTAAATTTATTTAAATTCCTAATTCATACCATACTTAAATCCTAGTACACACACATATATATGTACTTATAATTGTTAAAATAAAATATAGGTATATTGTGAACTTTGGTCTCGTGTAAAGTATTATCCACACATGAATAATCAATTTAAAGAAAAATGGAGAAATACAAACATATTTTGAGATGATATCTCTATTAAAAAAGGTTATATAGTTAAAAGAATAATAGTGTTATATAGTTAAAATTTATTATTGTAAACTTTGGTCCCGTATAAAATAAAAACACTAAAATTTTTAAGACTACTAATACTGATAATAATTATAATAACAAACATATTTTGAGATGATATCTCTATTCAAAAACGTTAGAGAAGCCTGAAATTGATGTTAAAAATTTTAAACAAAATACATGCATATGTTGTTATCAACATAGACATTGAATTTATAATAAAAGTTAAACATAATATAACAAATATGAAAGTATTATAGTAATTAATTTTGTTTTTAATATTCAATAAATAATTAATTTTGTTTTTAATTTTGTTTTTAGAAGTTTCTTCACACTATGTATATCTGCAAAGGTTACTTAGAAATTTAAAACTTAAAAAACACAAACAATTTTAAGGATATATGTATATAAACAATAATTAATAATTTAGAGAATATATAAAAGGTAAAAGTTATTTTTATTACAATTATAAAATATAGTTTTAATTTAAAAGAAAACTTATCACCTTTTTCTGCGAACTATTTAAAATAATTAGTAATCTGATCTTTTGTG
>Ga0214545_1006667_pt1 | contig 19955 bp, 8 predicted proteins | sample CNSS4metaG_FD_160064 | JGI IMG/M metagenome (GOLD analysis project Ga0214545, IMG submission 160064) | Root nodule microbial communities from cowpea collected in UCLA plant growth center, Los Angeles, California, USA - CNSS4 | ecosystem: Host-associated > Plants > Roots > Nodule | place: USA...
TATATATATATAAACATCATCTACACATTGTTACAACTCAAACAAGTTATAGAAAGCATGTATATATTTCATGCATTCTATATTGTCTAGAACACCTTATAATTTGCAATAACTATGATGTAGTCTTTCTCCGGTTTTCTTGTTTGTTTGGTTTAGTTCATCAAATTTAGTTTCTCACACTTTACTAATACAAAATCTTTGAATTTTGCTGTTAAAACCTGTGCCCACCACCACATTTGTTCTCTTTCTCTGTCGTTGAAAAACACCCTAAACCCCCTTTTTTTTTTCATGAAAATATAGAATATTGCATCTTGTGTTTTGAAATGTGGCTTCACCTACTTTAATCTTATTTATTTCCTATTCCCACATCAATGGTTCAATGTGGTTTAATTATCATCTTAATGAGTTCGTACTTACTTTTTAAATTTAATTCATTGGTTAGTTTTAAGTATCTAGAGTATTTTTAATTCAATGTTTGTTAAAAAACAATCATTTTATTTACTTTTTTTTTATTTCTGTCTAAATACTCTCTAGTTTGATATTATTTTTTGTCTCAAACCCGTTAATTAATTCACTTATTTTTCTTTTTAATATATTTTAACCCGTCAATCAATTCATTCTTGAAAAGGAAACGGACAAATTGATTCATAAGTTAAATGAGATTGGAGAGGAAAAAAAAACTAATTTGTGAATTGGTGTTGGATTATATATTCTTTCATATGTTTTGGTTATATATGAGTTATGTTTATAGTTATTGAGAGATTGTGGTTCCATATGATTATATGACATTAGTCACATATATAAATCATTTGACACCACTTTAACCCAAAATCTTAAGACAATGTTGTTACATGTCTTTAATCTTATATAGTATTTAATTTTATCTTTTCTATCCAATGTGAGACTTTTAACTCACAGTTACTTACTATTCATAACAATTGGATACGAAAAGATAAAAGTAAGAGTTATACCATCCTTACAATAAAAATCAAATAAAAGAATACTTAAACAAAAATAAAAGACACTTCTAAATACTCAACAATTTTTTTAAGTAAGAAATCAATTAAAAATATATGAATATATTTGATACATGAAATTTAATTAGGACTTTAATTTAATTTAATCAAATCTTAATTTAATTATTAAATTCTAAGTTTGAGACGCAATAGTTTTTCCACTTTAAATGAAGATGTGTAGACAAGAATAAATAAGATGTGAGGTGTATATGAATGAAGGGCCCTAGCTTGACTCGGTCAAAAGCTTGTGAGCGGCAACCTACCATTCTCTCTCTCCAATTTATTAAACTATGATACCATTATTTAAACCAGGTTCTCTATTATTTATTTTGTTTTATTGAAAATTCACGGGACCAGTTGAATTACCATTTTTGTCTCAAATGACAAATTGAAAAAAACTATAAATTATCAATAAATTTAGATTAACCGGATCGGTTCATATATAGAATAAATAAAGTACTTAAAAATTTGTTTTATTGAATACAACACAAATTTGATATTAACATGTCATAAGGTATCACGGTGAGTATCTATTTTAGCGAGATTTGTTATTTGTTGGATATATTATTTTATCTGTTATCGAATTATTGTTGAACCATAAATTAATGTAATACAGAGGTGTGTTAAAAATTTTACGTTGACTAGAGATAAATTAAATTTAGAGTATATATAAGAGTATAAATCTCATCTTACTAGTTATTTTGTGTGATTGACTTAGACTTCAAGTTCACTCTTTAATAGACTCAAATATTAAATTTGTTATTCATAAATTTGACTAATCTAAACCAAGTTAATAACATTAATTTTTCTATTACTATGCATAGAGATTTATTACATTGTATTTTTCTTTTGTTATTTTGTTATTATTAATTTGATGGAAGTCAATCACTAAAAAGATTTGTTATTTTTATATTAGTTTGTTACTTCTTATATCATTAATTATCTACAAGTTTAACTAATAATGTTATAAACATAAATGTTTTTAACAAAATAATACTTTTTGTTTTTTTATCTTAAGATAGTTCTACACAATTATACAATGGAGATATTGTCTTCGTTACTAGCTGTCTCTTAGACATGAGAATGGGAGAAATTATCCAGTATTTTTTACTGGCACAAGTTGTTAGAACTTGTCTTTATCACAACCCCAAAAGTACAACGTTTAAAGTTTGAACATTTTTCCTCTTAAACGCATCTTTTTTTTTTTTCCTCAATGATCAATATATTCGTTTTTTTTTTATCTTTTTAAATATATATGATAACGGTGCATCCAATAATCTTATATAACTTAAAAACTAAAATTAAAAACGATTTAAATATTTTTTTTTCTTCAATTATTTGAGACAATTTTTTAAACAGAAAATTATTATACATAAATTTTAAATTTTAAAGCAAAGGATATCTCAACGTACTTGAAGTTAAAAGATAAAAAATTTCTTAATTTTATCGATTAAAAATCTTAAGAGTTTCAATATTGTTTAAAAAATAAAAAAATAATTTATTTATATATATATATATATAAATATATATATATTTTTTTTTTTTTTTTTTTTTTATTTTTTTAGGTTTATAGAGGAAGTTTTATTGGGGAGAAGCTTTGATATTACTTATTAGATTTATGAAAAGAGTTTTACTGGGATAACCAGTCCAATCACATAAGATATTAACACCACTCTCAACCCAAAACCTTCAGACAATGGGTTTATGAGTCTTTATTCTTATATAATGTTATACTCTCTCATTTCTAGTCAATGTGAGATTTAGACTTAGACTTAGATTCCTAACACACATACATATATATATATATATATATATATATATATATATATATATATATATATATATTATAAATATTTTATTGGAGAAAGGAGCATCTTTCTGGAGTCTTCAATAAGTGAAGGAAAAAACATATCAGCCAAAGATGAGGTAGAGTAATGGTACTAAGCCAGACCAATTACAGTTTACTAAAGGTATTCCAAATTTTTCTCTTACTAAATAATAAACACAGTGTTTGCTACTTTTTTGTTCAGAGATAAAAACGTTAAAGTGAAACAAGAAAATTAAAGTAAAACCAAATATCATGAAGTGTTTGACTGCTTACCATATCAATGGCATGCAAAAACTATTCCTTCTTTTTTCTTTAGTTTCGAAAGTGACTGTCACACAGTAGTGGAGAGATTGTGCATTCTTTCAAATTTTTCACTGTAAACATTATATTGAAGTCTTTTCGGTTTGAATTTTTGAAATCAATTATTCTCTCTATAATAAAACAAAATGGACGTTTCAATAATATACACCTTTTCTTCCAACTTCAAAAAAGAAAAGATTAAGTGTTCATTAATTAGTTTACCTTAATGTTAACCTAAATGGTCCCTTAGTAAATTAAGAAAAGATAGAAAAAAAAAGGTTTTTCTTTTTTCTTTTTTGTTACAAGAAAATATGAAAAGTTGATGAGAAGAATGAAAAAGTGGAAAGAAATAGTTTTAAGGAAGATGAAGAAAATGGGAATGATTGAGAACGTAAGTCAAATGGTTGTAAAAGTTGGTATTGACATTTTTACTTTAGTAGTTTGGGTTCTTAAATGGGTATGCATAGGCTTTTGGTAATAGAAATTCCATAGGTAGTAGGTTTGATTCAAGGAATCACAAGTTGACTCACCTTAAAGTTTGCATCAAATATGCTTTCAATAGTGATGATACATGTTCATGAATCATGTCTATACAAAGTAAACGGATATATATATATATATATTCTCTTTAAAGTCAAATGTAAATAAATCTAACTATATATTATGTTAATCAAGAAAGCTAATTAGTATAACTTATTTTTACTAATTGTAGTAAAAATAATATTTTAGAAAGTATCTTTCATCCGTATTTAATATAAAAAATGAGAATAAATAATTGAAAATAAAAGCTTAATTTATTATATCTTTTTTTTTTTTACTTTTTTTATGAAACATTTAAATGTGTATTTATTGTTAATGGTCTTTAATGTAGCTTTTAAAATAAATGTCACTCGCTTAATCTATGCATGAAGTGAGATTTTTACAGTAAAAAAATACATAGCGCTATATTAAAGTCAACTAAGTTCGTAAAACATTATAATTAAAAATAATAATAAATATCTTCAAAAAATTCATATTTATGTCTAATATAATTTTATTTAAAATATTTTTGAAAATAAATCCAATTACATTGTTCCTTATGAATGAGAATAGTATATGAAATATCTCAGGATTTTTTTTTTAATAATTAAGCGTTTACACAGATAGACGCTTTCCTTTTTTTGTTCTTTTTTCTTTTTATCTTCTTTGCATATTTATTGCCCAAAAAATAGAACTATGGATGCGTGCTTGGAATTGATGAAATGCATTTCCTCACTTTTTTTTCTTTGAAAAAGGAATTTTCCATATAAAGAGATTTAAATGTCCAAATGCGACCTGAGTCTATAAAGTTGAAAATTTTCTTTCTGGATGGTAAAGATAAGTCAAAATAGTTATTATATAAATAATGTTAATTGCAATTACATTTTTCTTACTATTAAATACTAGATAATATTTATTATGGTTAATTGTCAACTAATTCTTTTTTAGTTTATTCATGCTTATGATCTATTATAGCTATGTTGCTTGTTCTATTTAATTTAGTTTTAACAACATGTGTTTTACTAGGAATATTTGAATAAAGGTAAGTGATATTTAATATTTGTTCTGGGCTGAAACTATAGTGACCCAAAATTCATAAGACTCTCACTTCAATCTAAAAGGGCCTAAGGCACTTCATTGCCACACCATATTTTCTAAGTTCATCATATGCTATTTTTTTTGTTTTTTCTTCTAATGACACATTTGAGGAAACTTGTTTTTTTAATAGGCAATAAAAGTGTGTTTTTATTTGGTTTAAGGGTGTTTGGTGATAAAAGCGGGATAGGAAATAAATATCGTAAATGAGTATTCACGGGATAATATATACGAATATTTTTTATATCCACATGTTAACAGGATGTGTATGGGTATCATAACATATGTATCCGTGGATACTCGTACACACTATATTTTAATTTAAATAAAAAAATATGATTAAAGCATCAACACATTGAAATTGCATGAGTTATTTTTTATCAATTGATTTTAAAAAATCTAAATTAATTGTAAATTGTCATTCAACACTACACTATTTAAATGAGTTATTTTCATTTTGTTTGAATTTTATAAATGTTATGCATTGTATTTTTATTTGAATTTATGATTAAAATATATTGTTAAATATTAAAATTTTCTTTTATAAATACCCATAGGTATCTGTGATTATCGATGAATATTAAAAAAATATACAAATATTTGTATAACGGACATGTGCATAGATATAGTACAAGACAATAGATAGGAAACAAAACGGATATTTATTCAACAGATAAGATACAAAGGACCTACTACCTTGTACCCTATCCGCCTCTTTGACATCCCTGATCACAAGGCATGATAAAATTTATATTGTGTTTATTGTAATGCAACATGTATACATGGTTTATTGCAAATAAATATGATAAAAATAACGTAATACAATTTAGTATTCAAATATCGACTGACATTAACACTAAGTGTTATAAAATTAATAAACTCTTACAAAAGAGTACAATATAGATAACATCATTGTAATATGTGTCTAGTAATATCTATTGCATGTTCTTTTAGTCACAGATAAAGTGACAATCGCTAATAAATCCAATAACAATAATTTATAAAAAGAAATTGTCTGTTTTACTTTTGAATCAGTCTCAATTTATAATTTTTAAATAAATAACGAAGTATCATTATATTAATTTAGTATACATTATATTAATATTTGAATATTTTTTTCATCCCTAATACTAACATTCAATAAAAATATTTAATGAAAAATAATTTAAATATATTCTTAACTTTGAAAATATTGAATACTTGGGCTTTCCATTAGTAATTATTATTTGTTTTGATTTCTTGATATAAAGTCTTTTAGGACACTTTGAGAGATTAATAAAATCTTTCTAAAAAAATGTTGTATTTCAATATTTATACAATGTCACATCTCTTATCTTCTTTACTTTGTCTTCTATTGATAAAATTAAATAACAATTCTGACTATTTAACATAGACATCAAATGGAGGTGATGTTATGCAAATGCAAGGAGCTAAGGAAAGTTTCATCAATGTTTCACTCCAAAGGCTCACATTGAATTAGAGGTTGGTTTCTCGGTCTTGCTTATTTTTTATTAAATAATTATTTAAACTAAAAATAAAATTTTGGCTTAAATTTAATATTTAATGGTCCAATTTGGATATATTTTTGTAGGTTTTGTTATTTTAAAACATTGTGTATGAAAAAATGTTAAACATTTTTTATAAAGTTTTTGAAATAAAAAAATATATCATAAACCTTTTTGAATGGTTATTGCTATCTATAACTTTAATTTTGTTTATATTTATAAATAAGTTACGTAACCTTATAACTAAAAATTAAAAAGATGCTTGACAATGTACACAAATTGTAATCAAATAAAATATAGTTATACATAATTCTTAATAAGAAGTTTTATTTAACTTTTAATTTTCCATCCAAAATCCAAACAAATAGTTTAGTAAGAGAAAAATATTAAAAAAAAAAGTGTTTTGATCACGCTTTCAATTTTTTAGACTAATTTTCAATTGTTATTCTTTTTAATCAGTTCATATTTAAAAACTCGTACACTGAAAGTTGTAAGTTAAAATTATTGTCCGGGTCATGCAGACAAAGAAACTTAAAAAATTGACATGTGAAGTGGTCTTAGTTGCCTAAAATAAGGTTTCCCTATCTTTATCCTACCCACATAGCTATATAGAAAACTACATTAGCTTCACATGTTTCTCACATGTAATCATAAAATCATTATACAAACTGTTGCCAAAAAGTTTGACCTACATAGCCCCGAACCGGCCACAAACATAATTTTTTGGCTACAGTCATAGAGAGACCTTTTCCTGCTTCAAAATTCCATAACACTTTTATCCTAATTTCACTCATTCATTTTATCATCTATATGAGTCTTTTATCTTTGCTAGTTTAGTTGAATTAGATTTAAAGTGAACTTTTTAACGAATATAAAAATTGAGATAATTTTTGACTGAAAATTGAAAAAAAAAATATATACAAGTTTTTACACTTACATTAATTATTAATCTTAACTTATATGGAGACTTTTAAATCATCTTAAATTCATATTATTTATAAGAAGGGTTAAATATGTTTTTAGTCCTTTAACTTCCAGTGAATTTTAGAATTAGTCTATTTCGAAACTTTGGACCAATATAGTCCTTCATTTTTCGAAATACATAGATTTAATCCTTTTAATCAAATTTTGTTATATGTTTATTTGATATTTCATACGCATTTCAGGATTGTATTTGAGTTGTTTATATTATTTGACACATTTTTGCTTCAATGTTAAGTCAAATACTATTATGAAACGCGCTTGAAATGTTAAATAAATTTAACAAAATTTGATTAAAAGGATTAAATTCATTTATTTTGAAAGATGAAAAATTAAATTAGTCCAAAATTTTAAAATAGACTAATTCCAAAATTTATTGAAAGTTAAGGAAAAAAATATATTTAATCCTTATAAAAATTTATAACCTTTTACCAATGCTGATTTCATGAGAAGCAAATACTTGTAATAAACAAACTATTGCCTCTTTCGGCCCTTTGACATTTAGTACATGATGCAAAAGCAAGAAGATTATAGAGCGTGAAATTTTGGATTCTATGGTAGAGAAGACAAACATGACATCATTTCATGGTAAGTGGATGGCACGATGATTTAGAAGGAGCCGTTGAGGATTTCAGGAGTCATAATCTGCGTATAATGCTTAACTTTCCTCAAACGACAGATCAAGAAAATGAAATGTTATGCATCTGTTAGCACGCATTTATCAAATATCAAGTTGCATGAAAAATATTCATTTGGTGATCGTCAATAACATTTTCAAAGGTGGAGAAACCAAGCAACTGAAAGCTGTTTAACAAGGCTCGTTATCATAAACTATTCACGCTTCAATACAAAAATGGCTCAAAGTATTCATCTTTGAATAAAAAACTGTCTCAGAAATACCACTAATCTTCCACGCACGGAGAATCCTCCAAATGGCACCACCCCAAGCAATGCTCAACTCGCTTTAGTACTTTTGTTCTTGTCTTTACCACAAACTGCACAAATAGAAAGAGCCAAAAATTCGATGCATTTAATAATTAAACAGCTAACCTCTCTGACAAATATTTTAATGTAAAAAAATGCCTTAAAGAAGGTCTCAGACTCAGAATAATCCAATTCCTTGAAGAGAGAAACCTGTGTGAAACATGACAATGAAGAAAACATCCTCTTCACAATGAATGATGTTGTTCTGTCTGCTATGATGGTCTCCCAAGGCTTTTTACCATCTGGGTCTCTGCTAGATTCTTTGATTCACATATCCAAAGAAGTTGATTCAACGGAAAAGTTTCCCTTCGTACACATAAGAAACGTTTCATCCATGATCAGAAGGATCAAGCTTCTTTCTTCTTTGTTTGAAGAGATTCAAGAATCGGGTACTCCACTTCCTCCTTCTTCAATCCTGTGTCTCACGGAACTCTTCTCTGTGATAAGAAGAGTTAAGGTTCTGATCCAAGACTGCAAAGATGGAAGCTCTCTTTGGAGTCTGATACAGTTAGAGTTCATCTCCAACCAGTTTTATGTGCTGGTGAAGGAAATGGGAAGAGCACTTGATATTCTTCCCTTGAGTTTGCTCAATGTAACATCTGATATTAGGGAACAAGTTGAGCTTCTTCACAAGCAAGCAAAGAGGGCTGAGTTACTCATCGATCCTAGAGAGCTTCAACGAAGAGAACAACTCAAGCAAGCAATGGCCAACAACAGTTCAATGAAGAAGAAGAACAAAGGGTTTGTTGATTTTGGAAAAGTGGAAGAAATACTCAGCAGCATTGGTCTGAGAACCCCATCAGATTATGATGGAGAAATATCAAAGTTGGAGGCTGAAGCTCAGAACCAAGCTGGCACAGGAGGACTCATCATTGTCTCCAACATAAACAACCTCATATCGTTGGTGTCTTGTTCCAAATCCATGATATTCAGAGATGGAGAGAGTGGTAGAAATGAAGAACATTGTAAACCACTATCTTCGTTTTTGCATAACAAAGTTCATGATAGTTCTTCATCTTCTCAGTCCATGACACCCAATGTTCCTGATGAATTTCGTTGCCCAATAACACTTGACTTAATGAGAGACCCTGTGATTGTGTCATCCGGGCACACATATGATAGAACATCAATTGCACAATGGATAAACTCTGGTCATCACACATGCCCCAAAAGTGGACAAAGGTTGATTCACACTGCTTTAATACCCAACTACGCATTGAAGAGCCTTGTTCAGCAATGGTGCTATGACAACAATGTCCCGGTTAATGAGGCTACGACCGAAGGAAACAACCACACGAAGAAGAAGAAGAACACGAAGGAGGAGGCCATCGACCATATTTCTGCAAACAAAGCTGCTGCAGATGCTGTCAAAATGACAGCAGAATTTCTTGTCGGAAAATTGGCAACTGGGTCTGCTGATATCCAAAGGCAAGCTGCATATGAACTTCGGTTACTTGCAAAAACCGGCATGGTTAACCGGAGTGTCATAGCTGAAGTGGGGGCCATTCCCTTTCTGGTAACACTTCTGGGATCTCAAGATTCAAGAATTCAAGAGCATGCAGTGACAACGTTGTTCAACCTCTCCATATTTGACAACAACAAGATTTTGATAATGGCAGCAGGAGCAGTAGATAGCATAGTGGAAGTACTTGAATCAGGGAAGACGATGGAGGCAAGGGAGAATGCAGCAGCAGCAATATACAGCTTGTCTATGGTGGATGAACTCAAAGTGCAGATTGGAGGAAAAGCAAGGGCAATACCTGCATTAGTAAGACTCTTGAAAGAAGGCACTTCAATAGGGAAAAAAGATGCTGCATCTGCACTGTTCAATCTTGCAGTTTACAATCCCAACAAGGTTAGTGTTGTTAAGGGTGGTGCAGTTGCTGTGCTGGTGGAACTGCTGATGGATGACAAGGCTGGAATAACAGATGATGCACTTGCAGTGCTTGCTTCACTTCTTGGTTGCTCTGAAGGGTTGGAAGAGATAAGAAACAGTAGAGCATTGGTGCCACTTCTTATTGATCTTCTGAGATTTGGTTCAGTGAAAGGGAAGGAAAATTCAATAACCCTTTTGCTAGGACTGTGCAAAGAAGAGGGTGAAGTGGTGGCAAGAAGGCTCTTGGCAAATCCAAGAAGTGTTCCTTCTCTTCAAAGCTTGGTTTGTGATGGATCTTTGAGAGCTAGAAGAAAAGCAGATGCACTTCTCAGACTCCTCAATAGGTGCTGCTCTCAGCCTCATCATTCTGTTTGATCATATTCACATCACTTCACAGTTGTATATTTTGTGAATCAATTGGTATACTTCAGAAATAGGTCATCGTTAATTTCTTGTTTACAATTTTTTGTTTCAATGATACCTCTTAGAAGAATATCTTATCTCTTTCTATTAAAAACTAAGATAAAACTTAAAGAAGATTCTTGTTTGACTCGAGATTTTCTATTTAGGATTTTATTTTACTATACATGTTCAACATAACGATACATTTATATTAGTATTTTAAAAATCTATTTATTATATTTTAGAACATCAAAATTTGTGTTCATAAGTCAATTTTTTATGATGTAGAGGAATAATACAGAATATTTAAGTAAAAAAAAATTCAAATTCTACTTTATTGAGTAATAATCTGTATTCATTAAGTGATTTATGATAATAAATAATTTTTTTAATGATTCGTTTGGATACAAAAATATTATAATTTCTGTGGCTAATTATTTATTTTTACTTGTTTTTTAATAATTATAAATGAAGTTTGTATTAAATTAAATTAATAATGCAAAGAGAATTTCAGTGTAGTTATTTAATCTTATCAAATTATTACCGATGAATATTGATTACGATATTAAGAAATTTAGTAAACGAGTATCACTTAATTATTAAATATGTTGGTGTTGAAGATTTTGGATACGTCTTTTATTCTACACAATGTGACACACTATTAAAATTTAGATGGTAGAGGTTATTAACTAATGTGGTTGAGGTAGTCTCTTCACTGTGTAATTATATTAAAATTAAAATTCAATGGGTATTATATGTTTTTTTCTTTTCTATATACACTTAAATGATATGATATGTTTGATTTGGCTTTATTTTGAATTTTATATTTAGAAGTGAAAATATTTGTAATTGAAGTTTAATTTTGACATCATGAAGTTACAAACAGTTCATTATTTTTTCTTATTACTGTTTAATGTGGTATATTAAGAATAAAATCTGTATTAAATTATTAACAATTTAACTATTAAATCTTGAATCACTACTATATATTGCTTCAATTCCCATTTCAATTTTAAAAACATTATTGCTTTACTCCTTGGATGGCAATGGAAATTTGTTTGAAAATATTTATACCAATATGAATAAATATTTCCAATATGAACAAAATTATTTTGGTTTAAATAAAAGATTACGAGAGAATTTTCACTTTCTTAATATATATATATATATATATATATGTATATATATATATATATATATATATATATATATATATATATATATATATATATATATATATTTTTTTAACGGGCCTAACTAGCAAGTCGAATAAGCAGTACTGGATATTGAGACCCCTCAAACATCCTCATTTGTAATATCTGGATAAATATATTATTTAATTGTAATTTTGATCCTCAAATATTATAATTATTTTAGTTTTTTCAAATTTTAATGATGTCAACATCTTTAAGGTACGTCTATATTATATTATTCATTTTTTAATTTTAATAAAATATTTTTTCTTTACAAAAGAATTTGGCAAGAATTAAAAGTATATGCAAAAAAATAAATAAAGTTGTAGTTACCACAAAAATTATTTTATCATAAGAGCATAATTTATATAAATTAAAACTTCATATCCTTTTTATGCCATCTAACCTTTTTTTTTTCAAATTTAATATTAAATTTATCAAGTACTTCTAATTACATGGAGTTGTTTATTATACACACAAAAAAGGAAAAACCAAATAGCAAGGTACTTCCAAACCTTTAACAAACAGATACCAACGCATCATGGAGCAGTTCATTAATAAAATTGCCTCCCTATGAATTACTAACTTGAACTTTTTCCTCATCTTCACCAGCCATATTCATTACGAACTACTCATTCTCTTCTCTTTCTTAATTAGAATTTCTCATAATGAAAGTTAATCGCATCTTTTATAGCCTTAGGTTATAGTTAGATACTTTTAAAATATTAACCACAAACCTTTATCTCAAGAATAACTATAAATCGATATGTTGGTAATAATATATTTATGAAAGATCGGGAGTATATTATTAATCCTAAAATAACTCATTTAAAAATGTATTTAGTCTAAAAGAGATAAAGTCTAGAGCAGCATTAAACTTAGAAAACATAAATTTGTAACAGCATTAAACTTACAAAATATGACTAAAAAAATCTCCACAAACCTCAACCAATAAAAGAGTGGTATACACTTTACAATCCAAGCAAGCCGGAAAAGGTTAAGAACTCTCAGTGGCAATTGCATCTAAAATTGCAGTATAGAGTGCGTTATTTTCAGGAAGAAAATATGCTATGACTGGATGCCCTCTTATTTGCTAGGCTTTAAGGTAAGAAAATGAAAATACCGTGCTGAGTTAGATGGCAAAAATTTATTTGATGATTGGTGAACTACATCAAAATAGAATAAAAAATGGCAGAGAACACGGCTGCTACAAAGGAGCTGAGAAACTAAACCTAAATCCAGTCTTCCCACGATCTTGCTCACTCTTTCTGAGTATGTAAAAGTAGTTACCCTGAAACAAGATATAAGTTGGTGAAGAAATACATATATACAAAATAAAACAAAAAAGGTAAGGTGGAGTGCAGGAGATGGGTACCACAAAAAATAGATTTACTAATCCTCACAATGCTAACCTATCAATTCACAGATTGTTCACCTAAATTACCTTGCCAAATTCAAATATCAAGTTATACCATATACTAGTTCAAAATTAAATGTGGGAGAAGACCAAAATGAGGAAAATCGTTTATATCAGTAACAAGAATTCAAGATTAAAAAAATTCTATACTTCTCTTTTCTTTTCTTCACACTCTTTATTGTCGAAATATAACATGTTTACCCCAAATCCTCTATTTTGTCATCACTGACATTTCACTTCAAACTCCGTCAAACTCATGTTTTGGTTAGTTTGATCATTTTAATTAAAAATAAAGAATTTAAAATAGATGCTGACCTCTAGGCGGAAGAGGTTAGTAGGAATAACAAATCCACATCCCACTGACATTCGAAAGGATTCCAAGAACTTCCGAGGAGAGAAGTGCCTATATTCATTCTGAGTTAATTTAGCAGCATTCCCAGAACCAGCAAAAACATGACCATGTATTCCATGTTCTCTCAACCACCTAATTGGAAGATCAAACGAGAGATCAGCAAAAGCAGTAACAGCAAGATCTCCGCCAATGAAGTCCCATCCAGAGGAATCATTGCTGTCATCATCAGATTCATCTCTATTTAGCCTTAGCCTCCGAGGTTCAGTAGGACCTAATCCTCTAGTTTTAAATCCCCATAAGGTTGTTGGCCCTCCTAGGGTGCAAACTGGAGAAAAATCACCACCCAAATAAAACCTTTCTGGAAGGGGAGATGGCTTGGTTTTGAATCCATGTCCCCATGGAAAAACAGCACCAGCAGATATCCCAAGGTTTAGTGCTGTATTGTAAAACCCAAAAGGGACAGCAAAGCGAACACCAAACTCCTGCATTACAACATTAGAGTTAACAGAGTTGCTCAACAAAGAGTTTTCAAAATAACATAGCACAGAAAATAAATGTCGTCATTTTTGACCCCAAAATTGTAAAGCACTATCATAATAGTCTCTGTATGTAACTTTCTCGCAAATAAGTCTCAGAAATTGAATTTTGTTAGTCAAGTTTGTCTTTATAAATAGTCATTCACTAACTTTATTAACCAACGTTTGATGAGGCGTGTTATCTGCCCTTTTGGCAAAAACATGGATGCCCAGTTATTTGTAGTAATGGCTACTTCTTCCTTACATTGTCAGTTGTTATTGTAAAATGTCAGGGCTGTCAAAACGGAAGATAAAGTACCACATGAAACATTGGCCAAAGGAATCAGTGGACGACTAACAACAGGGACAAACGCAGGGACTTATTTCCCAGCGTTAAAACCCATAGACTATTATAACATCACTATATAATTTCAGGACGGAAATGAACATCTTCCTACCACCGGTTAAAGTTATTAAAGAGACGTAAAAGTAAAGAAAAAGAAATATAAGTTAAAAACTCAATTTACCATGAACTAACTCCTAGAAAAAACAAGTGGAAAGAAAGAAGAAACAGCGCCATAATGCTAGTCCAATGGAAGGCCAATAACACAGAAAACTATTTGGGGTAGTTTGATTATTCATTCCTGTATTTCTTGTTTGTATTTTGTATTATTTTATTCAAGGTCTCAATTAATGATAAAAACAGTAAGATTTACCCAGTAAATTTAGCTTCATATAAAATAAAATCAGATGAAAGTTGCACTTATTAGCATCATCCAAGAAACACAAAGCGTCTAGAACTGATATGACAAACGTTAATATATTAGAGAGCACTTTGCATCTAATTCATGCAGGATAGGCTGCAAATGGAAAAGAGTTCCTTGAACCGCGTACTTGAGAAATCCTTCCTTGGACATTTGCACTGAGATTTTAGTCACACTAGGGATATTGAACTCAACAATGAATAATAACGCTATAAGCAACCAATCAAGTTCTAGAGACAAAGCAATTACGAAAATAAAAAATAAACAAATTTATCATTAATCATAAGCATTGCCCCAAGGGAGGGTAGCTTGCTATGAAGCCTGGATATGGACACGAATACAACACAGACAAGAAGATACGTTAAATTGAAAAAACACAAGATACAGGACACGACATGTATATACATATTATTTTCAAACTTTCAACTAACACATTGTTAAATAACACAAAAATGAATTTAATTTATCTATCTAATATCCAAAAAAGTTAAAAGTAGTGATCATATAATACTTTTTTAGAAACTTATGTGATAAATTTACAAGTTTATGAGTTTTTTAGAAAATCATTGAACTTGTGGTTATTAACATTGTGTTGGAGTCATGTCAAAATCATGTTAAAAACAAAAAGAAATGTCTTTCAAACTGGACACTTTACTGATACATGTCGTACGAGTGTCGGTATCCGATACGTGTCAGACACGGGGGACACCATTGATGAGGCGTGTCCGGGCTTCATTGGTAGCTTGTTCCCTTTTATCATCGCAAACAACAAAATCCAACTGAATGATGCCAACATGGTAACAAATGACTTATAGGGGGCCATTTGTTTGTGCGCTTTCTTAATAAAAAATGTTTATTTTTTGGTTTAATTACTCTTTTGGTCCCTATTTTTTTTTTCAAAAATGTTAAATTGGTTCTCCAGTTTTTTTAAGTTTCAATTTGGTCTCGATTTTTAAAAAAATTGATGCAATTTGGTCCTTTTCATTAAATGTTAAATTTCTTGAAACGGATTAAGAATTTTTCATCAAAATTCAAATGTTTAATAAAGATGATTTGCTTTATTGATGTAATTAACATAATCATAGTGTCAATTTTGATAAAAAATCGTTGATTCGTTTCAAGAAATTTAATAAAAAGGACCAAATTGCATCAATTTTAAAAAAATCAGAACCAAATTGAAACTAACAAAAACTGGATGACCAATTTGATATTTTTGGACTAAATAGAAACCAAAAGAGTAATAAAACCTTTTTTTTTTGTTCATAGATTTGAAAAAAAAAAAACAAACTCAAAAACAGAAAAGAAGAAGCAATTTTAGTGTTTTTCCAAATGCAGAGACTAGATTCTCCCAAGAGGAGATCTTTGACAAAGGAGATGAACTCCTTCCATATAAAAAAAATATAAAATTTTGGTCATATATTTCTCTACATATTTATTCTATCAAATCATTTTAAAATTTTCTGATCGCATCAATTTGTAAATTCTAGCCACTCCCAATATTATTTCAATAATTCTTACACCAAAATCATAGAACATGAGTGTGTTTTTTTTATCAGAATTGAACATGAGTGTTAATATGTATTAAGCATTGTACTTAACTTTACAGAGTATCAAATTAATATTAATTGAAGGAAAATAAAAGGATTTAGTCACACCTGGCGCAGAAACCGCAAGCTCCTGGGATCTGGAGTGAGGCCACCAACATGTGTGGACGAAAGAAAAGCATATCCTTTTGTTGGCCTGATAGGAGAATTTCTCCTATCAATTTTAAATGTATACTTCAAAGAAGACACTAAACCATGACCAAGCTGCCTTCTTATAGACCTGGATGACATCTGTGATGGATCTGCCAAGGTACGCCATCCAAGAGTGTATGCTAGGTCATGGTGCTTGGTCGAGATCAATCCAAGAGATGCACCCACTAAATGATCTTTGTAGGAGGAAGTCTCTTGCCAATCTTGGGAAAGCATGGACAGCCGTGCCACAAAAGGAGTTAAAAACCTTCTAACTCGAGGGGCATGCACCCCGATGCTCACCTCAGTCGCTTGGTTGGCACCATAGGCCAAAGAAGCATCCCATAGATCACCATAGCCCAAGAAGTTCTTATACTTAAGAGCACCTTCAGCTGTCCAAGAACTAGTCTACAAACAACACAAAAAAGTTAGCACACATAAAAAATAGATTCCTTTGCTCTTGTTGACACTTAAAACCTAGCAGGAAAAACAATGGTCGGACAAAACATTTCCAAAGGTGTTGTTTGTATGGTTCTCTCATCATTATTAGAGTTTCATCTCAGTAATCCACATAATAAAGCTTTATATTAAAGAATTATATCAAATACCGATATGAATATGAAATTGATGAAAAATAGTAGAGACAACACCTTAGGAACCTAGAGTAAGCTTTTTGTCTAATTACTATGATGTAGTAGTATATACATAAAAAGCTTGAAAGCATGACCATCTAATCTGCCATAGACTGTCAAGCTTAGTTTCAATTAAATCTATGTTTGACTAGCTAAGCAATACTAATGTTCAGAGTTACTTTCTTCATTTCTCCCCTGATAGGCTCTCGTATATTTGCACATACATGCAATGCCTCAATCAAAGTTACATTCATCCAGTTCAAGTCAATGCATTATATCAATATGATAGGAAGAAAGGGTACCGAGGGTTTGTTATAAACGCTGAATTTGGCTGAAACTTTGTTACCGGTTTCGACAACGTCGATTATGACATTGGCCGTGTTTGGGAGTTCTCGGGGTCCAGCCTCGAGGCGAACCGTGCAGGAATCGAAGATTTCGAGGTCCTGTAACCTGGAAATGGCGATTTGCGAAACTTGCACGAGCTCCTGCATGCTGGTGGCGTTCTCTATGCCTCTGAGCTCCGCCTCAATAACCCAATCCTTAGTCTTAGTGTTGCCGTTTATGACCACGTCGTGCACTCGGATCGAAACCAGCTCCGTCGACAACCGCCGCGTTAGGGTTTCCACCTTGAAACGCTGTTCGCGCAGCTTGGACGCTGCGGATTGGGGAATTCTGCGATTTGGTTGCTGAATGACGTCTTCGTCATATTCGTCATCCTCTTCTTCTTCCTCTTCAATATCGTGATGGTGGTGAGGTTCTTCATCGTCGTTGGTGGAGTGTTGAGTGTTATCGTTAGGGTTGGGAAGAGAGGGTTCTTCAGAGTTTGTCATTGTTATTGGCATCGACAAGTCCCAAAAGAATATTGAGTGGGAGTAGGAGTGGTTGATTCAGTTCAGTTTGTGACACCCTTAGTATAGCCGTTTCTTTAGTTTATTAAAATGCTTTCAGTCTCTACAAAGAACAAAAACACTAAATAACATTAAATCTATAAAATATTTTCATTTTCAAATTTGTTTTTTATAATTGTCTTTGAAAAAGTTTATTCTCACTTTTTCTGAACTAGGCTAAATTATACTGTCTTTTTAGCCACAGATGCTAATTAATTATGTTTTTTTTTTAATTCAATAGCATTATCCCTTACATTTGATTTTGATATAGAATTATTAATTCAACACTAACTATATAATTTTGAAAAAGAAAATAACCTTGTGAATGTAATCATAAATAGTGATGTTTACAACTTCATTTCTCCTTATACATTCTTCAATAAATAATAACAATTAAAATTTATCAGTTTGGAACTAATTGGAAACTGTAAGAACAATGTTACTCTCAGTTATGAAGAAATTTATTCACATTAAATTATATTAAAATATAAAATACATTTAATCTGCACTTTAAATAAATTTATCCGCATCAATGCAATGCAACGTGTGAATTTTAAACTAAAAAAATGCTTTTTGTAAACAAGGAAGTATAATTTTCCAATTTTAAAAAGTAAATATTTATTAAAAATGATAATTATTTGCATGCATATGCTCCATCAACATCACAAATAATATCAGTCGACGCGAAAGATTTTTGTATTTATTTATATCTATTAGGAACACAACACGTGCATTCGAGATGGCTCAATTGAACGCATGCCTATTTTTTATAACAAAAATATAATAAAAAGAAAAATATTTCAATAAAATTTACACAGAAATAAACAAAAAAATGGTTAGAAAGCGTATTTAAACAAATGAATTATTAATAATCAGATAATTTCTTACCGATAATAAAATTAATAAATAAAATAGACTATTAATAAGGATAGTAAATAATCAGAAAAAAATTATTATAAAAATATTTTTTTATTAACAGTTAGGAATGTAAAGTTGAAAGAATCAATTTTACATACATAAATTAAAGAAAAATGAAAAAAATTATGATGGCATAGTCCATTTTTTCATTATAATGGAGGTGAGTTTGGAGGAGATGTAAAAAATGGAAGAACACTCTGTTTGAAGCCATCCAATTTCTCTGGTTTTCTTTTCATTATAATGGATACAGGTGTGGCATTTGTATTATACTGCTCATGTTTTTTTTTTTTTTTGTTGTTAACTCATAACAATTAAGCAGTTTTCAACAATCTAAAAACAATCTCAACCAGCCAGCTTACTTATATTTTTTTTCTTGTATATTATTTACTGTATTTATCTCCATTTAAATTGGGACATTAAAAAAATGTATTTTAAGTCATATTTTTTATTTCACTCTATATCTTTTCAATATTGATGTCTTTTCTATTAAAATTTAAATTTAATTACTAACTTATTATATGTACTTTTTTATTTATCATTGTATAGGGTTGAATTTGAGTTGATTGATGACATTATCAAAGTTGTCCTGCAAAAGCTAAATAAAAATATCGTGAATTCAGAAGTCTTTTCATATATGATGAAAACTATACAAGGATTGAATCTTTAGCGACAAATGATTCAAAAGAAGCTTTGCCGTTAACCTTTTGCCCAGAGAAGCTCGTTTCGTTTCACATGCCATACAAGTAATGTGAAAAAACTTTGACATGTGTTTTTATGGTTGAGTTTTTGTTTTTGATAGAAATTGAAGTTTATTCTAATAAAAAAAAAATGAATTGAAATACGAAATTTCATGGAATTTTCCCAGAAAACATACAAATGTCTAAGTTTGTGTAAAATCCCAGAAAACAAATCTGTTGAGAATATTACTTAATATCTTTTTTATTTAAATTAGTTTTTAGAAAATATTTCAGTTTTAGAGATATGTGTCAGTTTTAGAAATTTGTTATTATTTTAGATTAGGAGTGAGATATTCTAAAT
>Ga0214545_1006670_pt1 | contig 19947 bp, 9 predicted proteins | sample CNSS4metaG_FD_160064 | JGI IMG/M metagenome (GOLD analysis project Ga0214545, IMG submission 160064) | Root nodule microbial communities from cowpea collected in UCLA plant growth center, Los Angeles, California, USA - CNSS4 | ecosystem: Host-associated > Plants > Roots > Nodule | place: USA...
TTCTTAATCAACTCCACTATAACTTTCTCCTTCTCCAAACACACTTCATCTTCTTCAGTTCGTGTTCTACCACTGTCTTGAAAGTCCGGTGTGTTCCCTTCATATTTAGAATCCTCTTCATTAAACCATTCAAAGAAATTGCAATGAGAATTGGACTGCATAAATAAAACAAAACCATTAAGACATCAAACGAAATCAAGTTCACCCAATAAATACCAAATTTCTCACTTACAGCCCAGTTTCTACATCTCCAAAATAATCTCCCCTTGTTCTTCACAGTTGTTGCCTTTAGGAGCAGTAATCTTTCCCTACACCTACACAGTTTGGATGTCATATCCGACGACGATGAACAGGTCTGCGAAATTTTTGAACCACTACTCCTCTGCGTACAATGAATCCCTTTGCTCCCACTTTTCATCACCCTAAAACGATCTTCAAACTTCAATTTTGGCTGCCAATGAATTTAATACGATACCCCCCAAACCAAAACGAACACTACAAATTTAGGGTTTCAGAAAGACCCCAAATCCCTCTTTTAAAACGGTCCTAAAATATCAAGACCACGTGTTGTTCATCAATTCCTCTCAGCTGAAAACGGGATCCTTACGTGGCCATCCGTTAGACACGTGTGAATTAAAATTAACGGAGTTTAAAATTGGGGACCAATTCCATTAGATTTAAAACGTGGAGGACTGAATATGACCAAACGTTACGTGGGGACTAAAACCAAAAATTACCCAACATAATTAACCCTTAATTAATAAACTCATGTAAATTTTAGTTGAGAGAAATAGAGTGATAAGTTCTAGATTGTTAAAAATATTAAACATAATTATTGAACTGAATTGAATTAGAAAGAAAAAAGTATTTATTTGAGTAATAATTGCACGGAATGATTTCATTCATTTGATTTTTAAAAATAAAATTATTCTTAAATATTATTTCTTAAATTAGATTGAATTAACTTGTGCAATTAGAAAATATACTTTAAAATAGAGGATATCTATATAATTATTCAAATAATTTGTGTTAATTTAAAAATTTTAAATAACTCAATTTAGTTTATTTTCTTCAAACCATAAATTATGTTTTATTTAAAGAATTATACAATACAATTAATTGTTTCAGATAAATTTTAAGTTTACTTTGTTTCAGTTCAATTAGTAGATTTTTACTTGCTTATTTTTCTTTCAACATCTATCTGTTTGTTGAGAAAAAAAAAATGATTAATGAAAAGTTATGTTTATTAGGGAATTAATTTTCAATTTAGTTTTGGTTGAACAAGAAAATATAGTTTAATAATGATAGTATTAAAAAAACTATAACAGTCAGTTTACCTTTTAATACAAGTAGTTAATTAAACTTGTAAATAATTTAGTTTAATTCACTATTAAAATTAACTAGTTTAGTTTAATTCTGTATAACTACATCACAGTTTAACTTAGATTTTCCTTTTAAGCTAATGTATGACTAATTCAAAGTGACATTATGGTCAAATGCATTAAGAGTTTTAAGTAAAATTAGAGTGAGTATTGTTTCAAACATATTCATTGAGACAGTACCACGGCTCAATAGTTTAGTTCAGAAAAAGTTTTCTCATCTTATTAAATTATTAGTAAGTGTAATGTATTACTTGATTGATCTTCAAATGTGCTAGATTAGATACATATAATGACTTTGAAGTTAAAATCTTGAAACAAGTGACTTCATGTTTTATACAATTGAAGACAGAGAAGAGTTAAATGGAGAGGGAAAGAATGGTTGTTCTGCAACATGGACAATGAGAATTATTTTCCAACCATGGTTTCAAGCATCTGTCATGAAACTTATGTGCACAAGGAAGATGGATCAGTGTCTCTCCAACCCTGAATGATTCCAAGCACACGGCACAATCCTCTTGTTCAGAGGCCTTCCAGCTCCATCTACTCCAACTGAATTTCCTTCCACCACTTTTCTTTGACCCATAAACCTCTGTGTGCAACTCTGTTATGCTTGTTCTTCCACCCTCCACACATGTTGTACTCTTCTGCCTGTTCATTAACTAACCATAAGTTTTCAAACAAAACACACACAATATCACTCACCTACATGTCATTATTATTCTTCTAGGTGTCATGAACCAACAATTCCAAAAACTTACATGAATTATTTCAGCAAATGTGTAGTAGGATCATATATCTGATATGCTGAAATTCAACTTAGTCATGAACCAACTATTCCAAAAACTAAAAACAAGAGCTATTTGAGCCTGAAGAAAGCTATTTGAACCATACCATGACATAAAACACCAATTTATGAAACACAAACACTTGGACAAAGACACAGATATAGAATCAAAAAGCATTGAGTAGTGTATGATAAGTTGATTGAAAGACTACTTTAGAAATCCTACCGTTGATTGACATTATAGAAAATTTTACACTAGTTGCAATAGACATGAGGGACAGTTACTAAATCTGTTGTGGGTGTTATTCTCCATAGACAATTTTTTTTCTGCATAGTTTCTGGTCTTGTGAATGCACTTTTATGCAGAATGTCTAGTTCTTCATCTCTCTAGACATAAACTTTTGGAACTATGTTATTGTTTAAAGATGACCAAGCTAGGCTATGCTTTTATAGGATTCTGCTTCTTCAAGAAAGATAATCAGATCTGCATAAAAAAAAAAACCTTTTTGTTCTTGATTTTCTTTTGTGTACCTTTTGTTATCAGACATTCTTTGTGCTCTAAACTTGTCATCCAATCTCTGTCTGGCTTCTCTGGCAGCTCCTGCCATATCCTCATCTGGGTGTGTCTGGTATAACATGCCTCTTTGCTGATTCCATTGAAATCCAGGAAGAAAATCAATGATAAAAATGTGCATATAGATGAAAGGGGTTTTTGAGGGATACAAGGTACACTCACCTGTGAAGTGGACAAGGAAAAGTTACTTGCATACAAACCAAAAGAAGAGCGCCTTGTGGATACATGTGATGCTAAAGAAGTTGAGTTTGAATCGAAGCAACTATGGAATCTTCTCCTTCTTGCACATTCAACTCCTGGAAGCATTCCAGCCATGGATGGTGTGTGTTCTAGTAGTAGCTCACAACAAACTATGAAGTTGAACACATTGTGTCTGTCTTGCTTCTTATGTCATGATGAAGTTGTTCTACAATTTGTTGAATCATGGTTTGTCCTGTTCCTGCTAGTGCTTGGTGACGGAGGAATAGAAAGAGAATGATGAGAGTGGAAAAGATGGTTTGATTTGGAAAGCACACTGATTTTTATTTGTTAAAGCCAAAAAAGAGAAGTTGGTATGCCACAGCTGTTGCCCTACGCCATTACTTTCTGCGATAACTGGAAAGACAAAATTAGGCCTCAAGTTTTACATATTTCATCACTACTTGGACAGTTTCTTTGTAATTGTTCTTAAAATCAATTTGTTTATTTAATAAAACAACTACATCTTTTATTTATTTAAAATAAAAGGTTAAATATATTTTTGGTGCATTAACTTTTAGTGAATTTTGAAATTAGTCCATTTTAAAATTTTTGATCAATTTAGTCCTTCATCTTTCAAAATATATGAATTTAGTCATTTTAATCAAATTTTATTAAATTTATTTGACATTTCAAATGTGTTTCATAATAGTATTTGACTTAATATTAAAGCAAAAATATGTCAAACAGTATAAACAACTCAATTTCAATCCTGAAATGCGTACGAAATATCAAATAAACCTAATAAAATTTGATTAAAAAGGATTAAATCCACGTATTTCGAAAGATGAAGGATTAAATTAATCAAAAGTTTCGAAATGGACTAATTTCAAAATTCACTGAAAATTAAGACACAAAAAATATATTTAACCTTTAAATAAATAATTTTATTTATTTATTCAAAAACATTTACCATATCCTTGATGAAATCTTTTACATCAGCAGAACTCATCAAATTAAAGAAAAATTACATGATTTTATGATACTTGATGTATTTCAATTGATGACAAAAAATACAGAAAAAAAAAAGTATGTACGAAAAGTATGTTATGAAAATTTCCATACTAACCTACAAAATTACTCTATATGATGATTTTTTAAAATTTCCAATGTCTTACGTTAGAACGTGATATTTCTATGTTTGATAGGACACTTTTGAAATTTATGTCAAGAATCTAACATTTCCGAAATTATATTCTATTATGCTATCTACTGAAATTTCCGCACATGAGCAGTGAAAATTGTATTTTATGAGATTCGTGTAACTTATTACTTTTTATTTTAAAAGCGGATATATTATAAAAAAATTCTTAAAAATGGATAACTTTTGATGTTTCCAGAACTTTCCAACTCCGACTTCCATTTCTTTTAAATTATAAAGATTTTGTATTTTCACACTTAGCTTTTTTTCAAATTTATAAAACATTTTGTGGTAATTGATAAGTACAACAAATTTTAATATGTTTTATTTTAGTACAATAAAGAATTATATTTTTTATACAAAAATTTAAATTTCATTAATTTTGTTTGAAATTAATTAATAATTGAAGTAATTAAACACATATTTGATATTTAGTAAATTTATGTGTTATTTTGAAAAAAAGTTAAAATTAATATACAACTAACATCGAAGATGTGATGTTTTTGATGTCTTTTTCTAATATAACATGGTTTGATTTGTAATTTAATTATAATATATCTTAAATAATAAGAAAAAATATATATCTAAAGAAAAACTTATGAAACAAAAGAATACTAATTTTATAAGATCCTCGGTTCAAGTAAGTAAAATTATACATGCGATTATTGTTGTTACGAAGGAGGAGGGTATTAAAGATGTATTTTGACTAAAGTGGAGAAGGAAACATTAGGACACTAGTATAGTATAAAAGTGGTGAGCTGATTTAAGAATTACTATCACATTTCAATAAGTTTCTTGAATGTATAGGAAGAGTGGATAGTTAGATGTCACATTGAAAGGTTTGTAGTTTTGTCCATGAAAATTGGCATGAAAAAGGTTTGCAATTTTGTCTACAAAAAATTGTTTTTAAAGTTTTTGGCCAAAAAATTTGTATGAAAGTTCACCCTTTTTGTAAAAAAATAAAAAAAAATAATTTTCATTTTGTGTGATTTTCAACAATGGTATTAGTTTAATGGAGGAGGTGGAGCAATTTGACGTGCTAAATGTTAAGAAGTAAATTTTAAGCCTTATTCAACTTTACAAAAATTGACTTGTAAGGTGACATTTGTATCCATTTACATAATAAGAAATGACCTTATCTTTAATCGATGTGAGATCTCCAACACACCCCTCCTTCACGTCGAGGTATATACATCTCGAAAATGGGACTAGATACTAATGGGTAGCACAATAGACCCAACAAACAATAAATCTCGCTAGGATAGACTTTAATGCACGATTCTACTGTCATGCTAAGAAGTGGACTTTAAGTCCAACTCAATCTTAAAAAATCGACTTCTATGTTAAGTGGACTTTAAGCCTAATTCAACCATACAAAATCAGCTTGTAAGGTGAGGTTTACACCCCACTTATACATTCTAAATGAGCCTTATCTCTAGTTGATGTGAGACTTCCAACACACACCTCCCATGCCTATGCATATATATATATATATATATATATATATATATATATATATATATATATATATATATATATATATATATATATATATATATATATATAACGAACATGAGACTAGACATTAATCAATGGTCCGATAACAAGTAAAAGAATAAACCCAACAAACAACATTTCACTAGGATATGCTCTAATTCATGACTTCGATACCACATTAAGAAGTGAATTTTAAGTCTAACTCAACTCCACAAAATCGACTTATAAGGTGAGATTTGTACCATCTTATATGTTATGAACTTGCATTTTCTCTAGTTGATGTGAGATCTTCAACATTGAGTAGAGTCAATGTTGTGTGTTGCGCTCTTTTGCTTTTCTGGAAAAAGGTTAGTATTGATCATTTCTTAAATTGGTGCAATGACTTCGTTGAAGCTAGATGTTACTCTATTTGATGGGAGGATGAAATTCTCCTTATGGTAGTACACAATTCAATATTATCTGGAACAACAAGGTTTAGATTGTGCTTTAAAAAAGGAAAAGCCCAGTGAGATGAAAGATTCAATTAAAAAGTCTATGAGCACAATTAGATTGATATTAGCTTCTCAAATCAAAGTGATTGTGTTATCTCTCCAAGAAACTTGTGGAATTTGGTGGATAGTAAGTTTGCGTCAACAACTCTAACCCATTGATTGATGATATAATTAGATTTGTACTCATTGAAGATGGAAGATGGAAGTAATGTGTTTTATGATATTAACAATTTCATTGAATTAGTATCCAAACTAATGAATGTTAGAGATGAGAGTATTAAAGATGAGGAACATGCCTTACTTTTGTTGGCATCACTGTCTAAATCTTATAAGCCACTAGTTTAATTAGTCAAAGCTAGCTGAGAATAGTACACTAAGACTAGATGATCTGGTGAGATTTTTGAAGGACAAATGATGGATAATTCTCAAAACTCAAAAGATAGTCAAATATTAGTAACTAAAGATATTACTACTATTCAATTGTCATTATTGTGGAGAGTTTGGTCACATAGAGGTTAGATATGGAGAATTCAAAAAGGACTTGCAATGCATGAAAGGCATGATAGGAAATATAATAGTGCTCATTCTGCAAATTTAGTTAATCATGGGATGATCTTTAATATGTTAGACTTTTGGTCAAGGGAGAATATGTTGTTTGAACAAGATATTCAGCAATGTCACACATTAACAACTGAAGTGAGGAAAACAAATGTAGGGAATTATTATGAATATGATGAATTTGAGAGTTATCCAACAATTCAATAAATCTTTTGAGGTGTATAAAGAATTTCAGTAATTGTGTGTCATTAAAAGATTTGCACTTTTATCCAAAACAAAAATTGCGCTTTTCAATTCACCAACAAATTGTACGATTTATTGTTTTTTCCAAAAATATTGTATTAAGGTTTTTTGTTTTTGTTAAAAAATTATAATTTATGTACTTTTATTTAGATTTATGATTTTATTTGTAGGTGTACTACTGTCACTATTTTTTTATTATTTGATTCCCAACAATTATAACAATCAAATTAGATATAAAAAAATTAGAATAATATTAGGATAAAATTGAAAGGCAATTGGAAGGCAATTAAAATTAGAAACTGATTAAATCAACATCTTTAAAAGACTTTATAATCAAATATATTTCTTTATTTTTTATTTAGAACATTTTTATTGTTTAAATTTTGAAAAACTTCAAAGGACTCTAGAGAATGATAAGATTTTAAAAAGAAAAGTTCTATGAAAACAAAAACATTCAATATAACAAGAACCAATGAAAAATGTTTGACTAAAAGGTAAACCCAGGAGTTTTCGTCCTTAATCATTTTCTTGCCCTTTACCTTGATGAACAGCAGAATAAAAATAATGATATATGTTACTTGATAATATGAAGATAAAATATTCACATTTAATTGAAAATCTATATAGCACCAACAACTTTTAAGAAGAAATTTATTTGAAAAGCTGGTGTTTGTTTGTACAGCCATAAAAAAAATATATTACGTTTAATGAAGAAAAGTTTTAAGGGTTTGAATTTAATTATCATATTAAAAAAATCATGTGAAATGTATTCTAAAAGCCAATCCATCCAATTTTTAAATTTTTGAATAATAGAAGACTTTTTATCTTATAAAATATTTTAACGAAATACAATTGATTTTTTTTCCTACCTAATATCATCAAACCTATTTATACTATATTGCTCTGAAGTTTTGATTGAATAGCATACAATATTATGAAAACAAAATAAAATTGTGAAAACAAATATTGAGTCGAATCTATTGACAAGGCATCATGTGATCCCAGAATAGGTCCTCCACTTGGTTTTGTCGAGTCAAAAACTAAGTGAAGGGATAAAGAAAACAAAAATGGATGTTGATCTCTTTGTTATTTACACACACTCACCATTCACAGCCTCTATTATTCTCTCAAATATGTTTTAAAGGATAAGGACAAAGATATATCCCAATCATGTCACATTCTTGAGGTTGAAAATGTGATTATGATAGAAAAAAGTTAAATAAAATTAGTGATTCGAATATGATACAGCACTAGAGAAAAATTAATCAGTGTAATGTAAATATAAAAAAGTTCAATTATTATAGGATTTGGATGATATTTTCATGTGTCATAATCTTATCCTTTAGTCACTAGATTATGTTTAATGATGTTGCTCATGTTTGTATAAACACACCGATATATATACTTTTACAGGGAACTTATCAAATAAAACATTAAAAAATATATATATCATAAGAAGAAAAAATTGAATAGCTTTTTTCGGACTCTTCGTCTTTATTAAATGTTGAAATTAATAAATTACCTAATAAAAAATATAATTGTTTTTCTTTATCTTCTTTTTGCACTTTTTATTTTTGCTCCTCCTAAACTCATTTTCTTCCCCTTCCCTACAAAACTTCTTATGTTCCTGTTCAACTCTTAAACGCTCCAAATCTAATTTACCGAAACTCCAATCAACACACCATAAAGATTTTTTTTTTTTTGCTTCTATTTCTACATTTTATTTATCTTTTTTATTAAAATAAATTCACATATATTTTATAACAGAAGTGTCCCAGGCTAAATCTAGTAAGTTCGACGCTTCTGCAAATTGGGTCGGTGCTTCTCAGAACTGAGTCGTGTCTTCTTCGGTGCATCCAATAATAGGGTTGTGTCTGACACAAGTTTTTATAATAACAAATAAGACAATTTTGGTTTATTTGTAACAAGCTACCTTGTATGAAACAGATATTAGAAAAAGGCATAAAATGATATCAAAGCATGAACAAAACATAAATTATTGGCAAGTACCAAGTCAAGCTTCAAGTAGAAATGTGAAAGCAGATAAGCTTGTCAGTGGCACATGTTATAGAAAAACAAGTGAGCCGTGAAAAAGTGATAAACACATGAAGCACTAAGCAATTACATCAAGACTAGACAACTAAGAGATTAGTGGATGTACTACTTTAATAAAATGTTATTAGCAAACGCAACTCTCACAAGACCAGAGTATAAAAGACACATGAAGTGCTAATAAGGTTGTTATGTGCAAGTAACTTGTTGGGAAATATAAGCCACACAAGAAAAGATGTTGATGGAGAATAAATTTACTCCATATATATATATATATATATATATATATATATATATATTCAACAATATATATATATATATATATATATATATATATATATATATATATATATATAATAAACAAAATATATATATATATATATATATATATATATATATATATATATATATATAAAAGATACCAACTTGTTATATACGAATAAAAGAACAAAAAAAAAAGTTAATAAGATGTTAGAAATGAGTTTTGAATTTAATTCAATCCCACAAAACCGATTTGTAAGGTAAGGATTCATCCACTTATATATTGTAAATTGACTTTATCTCTAATTGATATGAGACTTCCAACATAAGTAGCTTTAATGTCAACATACTATCGTCTACCATATCTCATCTTAAGTAGTGATGGCAATGGGGCAACTACAAAAATAATTGTTTTTAGTTGGGGTTAAATTTGGTGTTTCTGGGGGTTTTAACCCCATTAATGGCTTTACCAGGAGTTAGCAATTCCCCTGGAAGAACTCGTGTGGCTAATAGATTACTGGAGATTTTTAGCAACCCCTGGTAAAGCGCCACTTACCTGGGGTTTTTGAACCCCCGTACTGCCTGAGACTTTTGAAACCCCCGTTACTGTCTGGGGTTTTCGAAACCTCTGCTGCCTGGGATTTTTCGAAATCTCTACTACTGCTTGGGATTTTTCGAAACCTCTGCTACTGCCTGGGGTTTTTTAAAACCTCTACTACTGCTTGAAATTTTTGAAACCCCCGCTACTGCTTGAAGTTTTTAAAACCCCCGCTACTGCATGGGGTTTGAAACCCCAATACTACCAACAATATTTATTATGACATTTAACTATATCATAATGTGTTTCATTAATTTTATTTGCTTTTTAAATGAGTCATGTAATTGTTTCTTAATTTTTAAAATGTGATAATGACATTCATTATAGTTGAGGGAGTGTTGTGTTATGATTTTGTAACTTTAGAATTAGTTTAAAATTGCATAAATAATTTGTGTAAAATATGCTCCAATGAATTAAGTTCTCAACAATTGAAGGATTAAAAAACCGAATTATGATAAAGACCCGGTAAGCCAAAAGTATATGATTCAAAAATTTAAAGACCCTGATAAAACTTCCGCAAGCAGTTTTGGTACTGCACATGATATAAAAGGTCATCAGCACTCGATTGTTGTCATAAAGACTTGGGGAGTAGGAATTTGAAAACAAAAAAACGGGTACAATCTAAAGATAGGATAAGTTCACCATTTTTACAGCCAAAGCAAAATTCCCCTGAGCAAAATAAACATGGGCCAGGTTTATCCAAACATCAGGCATCTGGACAAAAACACTACCACTGGCAGCTTCTTGAACCTACAAAAAATTAATAAAGTAAGAACTCACACAGATGGAAGTTTAAGCCCACTATACTCCAAGCTTTAGCACACATATAACAACCTGTGTAAAGATATCTTATGACACATCAAAATGACCTTTTTCTGCTAACACTACTGCAGCACCATTGGCAGCATATAAATTAGAAGAATGTTGAATTAGAACCTACAAATGTTTTGAAAATAAAATGTATCAGATAACATAATTCCATTGGTAGGACAGTACGTAAATTATACATGTAAAGAATAGGCAAAATATGACACTTCAGGAAAATGTAATTGAAGCAGTAGTGTTGAATCATGGTAATCCCAGGGTATACTGATTGTAAATAAATTTCATCTTCTCCTAGTAGAGAGAAACACATAAGTACTCACAGACAATCTATAATTGGAAGTAAAAAGTGCACTTACAAAATAGTATTTAATTGAATTACACGATAAAATGCAATTAGTGTTCATCGGTATTTGTGTGTCTAAGGAGTTGCACTCAATTAATATTAGCCTAGGAAATAGTCTTTACTAAAGGTTTGTTTAAATAATTTTTTTCTGAAACACTTACAAGAGACAATAATACAAAAGAAAAATGTTAACTAGATTTTTAAAAAGCTAAAATTAACTTCCAGAAAAATTAAGAAATTTAGCTTTTTTACAAGTTAATATATAAAAAAAATCGTGGACAAGTTTATTACAACAAAGAAACCAATAACGTCTGTTAAGAGTCTATATATATGGATGATATGCAAAACATACGATCTACATTTTTTGAACAATGTTGTTAAATAGCCACTATAGCAACACTATATTCTCATTATTGAATAATAAAGTGAATATTCCCCCCTTCTAAATTCAACTATTGAACAACTATTACGTTGAGAACATGGAACAACCTATAAGTTACTAGGTAAAAAATCAAGCTCGAACCCTTTAGTCTTAAAGCATGGATAACCCACAAGCCTACAGCAGAAATGCAAATATATGGTTGATTTTCTTTCTATGCATAGTCTATCTGGTGCTTAAGCTGTTCCAAGCTGACTATAGTTAGTTTTATTTCTATGCATGTCAAGTGAATGAAATGATATGATTAATGAAAATGCAAATATATGTTTACCAATCAAAAGTTAAGAAATAACAAAAATGAAAAAATAGCTCTTATTCTCATAGACAGTAAAAAAGACCTACTCTAGTATAAAGTTCCTTGTCCTTTTCCAAATGAGTAGCCTCTAGCTTGGGATTTCTCTTTTCATTGCGAATTGCTGCAAAGTAGTTCCAGTTTCCCTATCCAATTCACACACAGTGTATCAAACAAATTATCAAAGTGACACAAGTATGAGGACACAATCACAATGAAGATATTGGTGGAATGAAGAATATTAGATGCCAACACATGCTTTCCACCAACATTCTCACAATTGTAGCAGGAACAGGAATATAGAATTTGGAACACAAAGATAATAAAATGAAATGTCCGTTGAACAGCAGATATACCAGAGAGAGAGTAGCATATGGGTCCTTGCCATCCATTGCATCACTAGCAGCTCAAACTAGGAAAAAAAATTGTGGGCCATTTGCTTTACTTGGTGCTGCACTCTGTATTTCAATATACCACAATCCAAGGAAAACTTTTTTGTAAAGACACCAGAGAATACAAGGTTTATATACTGTAGTGTGCATGTCTAAATACAGTGATAAGATAGATATAAAGAAAATACATTTAAATTAATCTTCATTTGTTTATATCATAAACATAACCATAATTGTAGTGCATGCATTTCATTTGTAATTTCAAATAGTGTAGAGGCATGAACCTATTAGCGAACTAGGTATCCATCCATCACTGAATTCACCATGGTTTGGTCTATCTAAGAGAATCGAAAACATGGAGGGAAACCAAGATTTGACAGCATTAGAGAGTGGTGGGAGACTGAACCAAGTAGCTGGCTCTAGCTTCTTGAAACGCATCTGAATTCTGAAATTCTCTTGCTAAAGTAGGGAACTACACATAAGAAATAGAAATTGCACATGGACTTATACGAACGCTGAACATGAACAGGATCCCAAGGGCAAAAGCAAAATGTAAAACCTCATTTGTTTCGTAAAGACAAAATAAGCGTGTGAATTACGTCATGAATAAGAAAGATGAAACTGAAAGAGGAAGTGATGCTGGGAGATGAAATTAGGAAGACGAAATTGAGATGAAAATGAAAGTGCAGAGATGAAATCGAAAAAGCAGTGACGATATTGTAAGAACGGTGATGAAATTGAAAAAGGAAACAAAATTGAAAGCAAGTGTTTATTACCTAATTTCATCGAAAGAGCATCGTCTTTCTCCTCCTCCTAGGGCACGAGCCACAACTGCTTCGTCTTCCTCCTCCTACGGCATGAAATTGAATGACAAAGTAACACTCCCTTTAGTGATTATAAAATCAACACGGTTTGTTGATGAAATCATCAGATAAAAATGAAAACGAAAACAAGAAATGATGGAATGAGAGGCACAGACCTTGAGCGCGAGAGGCGGCACCGAAAGAGAGAAAGAGACGCTGCAAAAGAAAGAGAGAAAACGTTTTTAGCCAAATTAAAAATTTTGAAAAAAATAAATAAATAAGGTGAGAATAATTTTCTGGGGTTTTTGAAAAAAACCCTGAAGTTACTTGTGGTTTCTAAAATCCCTTATGTGTATATATTTTATCAGAGGTTTTAAAACCTCAACTGAAAAATTCCAAGTAAAATTATATATTCTTGTATGGGGACGAGTTTCATTATTCCATATCCATTTTAAAAGAAAAAATTTATCTTCATCCTCATACCCAAACTCAATGGATATCAAATTTTTATCTCATTCTCATCCCTAATCGGGTAATGGGTATATACTCATACACGCATTCGCTTGCTTTCTTAATGTTTTAATATCAATTAATTAGTTTTTATTAAATAATAAAGATTTACCGTAAATGAAATATGATATTATCAAATATTCAAAATTAAAAGCATGGTTGTTTATTCAATATCAAATATTTAGAAAGAAATTATAATTGTATATGTTTCAAATTAGAATACAAACAAAAAAATCTTGAAAAGCAAAACATTTATTAAAGTTGTAAACGCTAATGAAATTTAGTTAATAAAATTTAAAAATATATTAAAAATATATATACATATATATATATAAGCAAAATAAATATTTAAATTAAAAAATATAAATGTATGTTTACTCAATTATTTAAATTATAATGAAATCTCCTTTTATAATTACACAAAGAACAAAGATTAAACTAATAATAATAAAATTTCAACATGAATCTTTCATCTTTAGAATTTCAATATATGGATAGTGATAAAAAGATGCATAACAATTACATTAAATTATTATATTATAGTAAATAATTTTTGTATACTATTATAGCGACAAAATTAAATGTATGATAATGAGTTAGAAAATAAAAATAGTTATATAAAAAATTTCAAAATAGTATTCTACGTGATAAAAATAAACAACAAATAAAAATATTAAAAAAATGATCAAATATGTATCTTATAAACAATTTGAGAGACCATTAAATGAAATCGCACAAAAGAAAATAAATGTATAATTTTAAGATAAGATGAAAAATACTTTAGAGATCTAATAGTATTTTCCAATATCAACCTAGTTGATGGTTGAGAGATAACGAAAATTGTTTCAGTGAAACAATATAGTTTTTCAAATGAAACAAAAATTAATAATAATAGAATAAAAAAGATAATTTTTTTATATTACCTTGTAACTGAAAGATTTATGCTATTGAACACTTAAATTGATAGTGTTAAAAATCTCATGTGAAAAGAAAATATATAATAAATAAAAATATTAAAAAAAAGTAGAAATATTTAATTGTGAAAAAAAAATTAATTGACATACATCATTTGAACATAATTGCATAAAAGTTAACATAAGACGAAAAATATCTTAGAGATACAAATGAATTTTATGACAAATCAAACAATTAAATGAAATAAAAAATAGAACAGGTGTAAAATATATATATATATATATATATATATATATATATATATATATATATATATATAATTTAAACGTGAATGGGAATATGGCGGAGATGATTTATGACGGGTACGAGACAAAGACGAAACATATATATATCCTCATCTTCATCCACATCTTCATACTCAATTAAAAAAGTCACATATTTTTCATACTTATATTCATACCTAGTCAATGAGAAGATACTTATTTATCATTCTAATCTTAAGTAATTCTCCAATTTAGTTATAAATATAACTATGTTGTTAACAACATTTGAATAACCCACCATGTGTGAACTTAGTCCGTAGGTGTATTCCATATTCCATTGAAAATGAAACAGCTTACTATATATATATATATATATATATATATATATATATCCTCTAATGGTCAATACAATGAGAAGGAATTATCAATCATCAAGAAGAGTTTATTACACTCAATCCACATTTATTCTCGTTACCATTGCCAATCTACCATGTTGAGTGTTCCAACAACATATTGACATGTTTCTATAGAAGATTGAATACATAGCCATTTAATTTACATCTCATTTTATCAAAGTCCATGAAATCATTCTCGTTTTAAATTACTAAAATACCTTCTTATTTATTCCTTTAGTCACTTTTATTTCTTTTTATAATTATAAATTTTTATATTATTTTAATATTGAAGAAAAGAAAATATGTATTTTTTTATATTGAATATTTTTAATATAAAGTTTTTTCTATTAGAATTTTTACGTTTTGTAACAAAAATATTTAATTAAAATTTAAAATAATAAACTAACGAATATAAGGAAACAATTATATTTGTTATTAGATGAGAACGATGAGGAGAAAATAATTTGATATATAATGAAAATAAGAATGCATTGCAATTTTATTTGGATGATAAAGATGAGATAATCTCCATTCTTATCCCACACGGAGTATATTCTTTTTTCCTATTCTTATCCCTATTGTTTGGATTACATTGGCACATTATAAAGCTTCACCATTAAGACTTCAGTTGATGGCTCAAGATAATCCTTCTTTGGGTCGTGTTTATCTTATTCTGCACTATATTGGGCCCAATGCTAACAAACTGCTTTTATTAAAATTATAACAAGAAAATCAAGTGGAGAAATTTGGGAAAGTAAACATTCGTTTAAGCTTCTACTCATTTTTAAGTTTGGATTTTGTTTAAATTTATATTTAATAGAAAAAATTCTCAAATTAATAATTTTATGATCTATTCTTAAAAAGAAATTATAAAAATTATTTGACTTTATATTTTATTATATATATATAAATAAAATAAAATAAAAAATTCTCTTATAACATATTTTTTGTATTTATTATATATTTTATATTTTTATAATTTTTACAAATTTTCGATACTCATTTTATTTTATAATATAATTATATGATTTATAATTATAATATTTTATATTATAATATGATTATTAAAATTTATAAACTTACATTCTAGTTAAATCTATATTAAACGTTCGAGATTAAAATACAGATTTTAAGTGAAGATTCAACGTATATTTGCATTATTGTTTTCTCTTTCCTTTCATTTTCACGAAAAATTGTTTATTTTGAATAGCATTGTATTATTATAACACGGAATCTTGCGAGTCTTCTGCAGATCCAACTACTCAAAAATACCACAAAAAGATGTCCCTCGCATTATGGAGTGTTTGTCGGCAAAAAAAATAACATTTGCATATGTAGGTTGAACCCAAAAAAGGACCAGAGACCAAGTCACTGGAACCAAAAGGGGAAACAAGAACAAAAAAAATGTTATGAGCCTTTTTTTTTATATTATAACAAGAATACAGAGATAAAATAAAATATATATATATAAATACGTAGTTCGAGTCAATTTTTTCCTCTGCACCAGTAAAAAGTTCTTCTCATTTATTACACCAAATTAAAAATGTAAGATACTTTTGGACATTTTCTCACCCTTCTATCTTTCTTGTCGTATTAAACGAGAGAGAAAATCTTAGTTTTTTTGTTATTGTTTTACAATACTATATTTTTATCCCAGAACACAAAGTATCAATATATCATTCTTCCTAGGACTTGCATATTTTGAAATAAATCTAATTTTGTGAATTTATAAAAGAATTATTTTGTGAATTTGTAAAAAATCATTGAAAGAGAAAGGTCCATTAAAATCCACTAAAACATTAAAAAGATAAAAGAAAAGACTACAATTCTCGTCTGAATTAATATTTTTACTCTTTTGTGTCGGCTTAATTTTCGGCATGGGCTTGGCATGCGGTTGCGATATTAATTTTTCTTAATGATTTGAGGCTTGACTTCAAGTTCAGCAGTTGTCACTGAAAGATTCTGTGAATGAAATGAGAACATATCTTCCTGTCTCTTAGTTATTTAATAGATTTTTTTTTCTTTTGTATGAGTATTATTTAAATAGGTTAAATATATTTTTTATTTTGAAGTAAAAGTTATAAATAATTAAATTTTTAAATTTTAATTTAATTTATTGTCTTAATTTTAGAAATATGTAATTTAGTTTTTTTAACTAAAATTTGATAAATTTTTTTAAAATTTTAAATGTATTTTATGATAATATTTGAATTATTTACACAATTTAATACAACTCGACTTCAGTAATAGTTTAGAAACATATTTTAATAAAATTTAATTAAAATAATTAAATTTATACATCTTTAAAGATAATTGATTAAATTGAGTCAAAGTTTAAAAGATAAATTAATTCTAATTTTTACTACAAGGAAAACAAAAGTTGGAAAAACAAAAATGTATTCAATTTTTTTAATATTTTTCGTAGGATACATTGGAAAATGATATTTATTTAAATAAAAATTTAACTTAATCCATCCATTAAAAATTTTATCACTAATATTCATCCATAAAATAGTAAAAACTAAAATCATATTTTCAAAAAGACTTAAAAATTTGTTAAAAAATTTTAAAAAATAAAAACATTTTAAAAGATAAATTTAAGAAATACAGTAAAAGAATAGTTGGATTATCTTTTGTCTATTAAATATTTATAAAAAAATATATACATTTGAAAAATAATAGAATAAATGAATAATGGCAAATCTTGACAAAAAAAAATTTGAAGGGATCAAAATAATATACTTAAAATTTATATATTTAATTACTGTCACTAATAAAACAAGAGTACATAATTTAGTATTGATATTGAAATGTTCTTGGATGTTTCTCTTTAAAAAATTATATCCCATTCTAAATGATAACTTAGATATTCTTATATTTAAAAATGTTTTCTTCTTTTATGTTTCACAAAATAAATATGAAACTTCTTACCTGTAACTTTTTCAATCTTAAAAAAAAAATGACTAACTTATCTAATTGAACTATTGAAATTGAATTGATTTTTTTCGCATGTAATTTCCTTTTTATCACTCTTAAATAAATGAATGTATTAATTTATGATAATTAAATTAGAGATAGAATAAATTATAACAAACCGTATAATATATTATTATCATTTTATATTCATATAAAATAATATATAAAAATATAAAATAATATACAAAAACTCATGAGATTAAAAACAAATATTAACTTTTAAATTAATATTTTCCGAAACAAAAGATATTTTAATTTTTTTTCTTCAATAATAAAAGAGAAAATATAAAAAATGAGAGTAATTTATGTTTAATTTCCTATTTTTTCTTGATAAATAAAAGAAAACATGTAAAAATAGAAAACAAATACCACTAAAATTAAATAAAATAAAAAATAAATAATATCTTATGTTTTTTATATTAATATATTTAATTTTATATTTTGTTATTTATTAATATTATATATTGTTTTTATAAAAAAATGAAATTTATTTAATTTAAATTTCATTAATTCTTAATAATATATTACATATAATTTAAGAAAAATTAAAAAAGTCGGGGGTCGTGGCCCTGGTTATAACTATAATCCGTTACTGAATGACCTGAACAATGAATAGTGACAAATTGAGTTTTTTATTTATTTCAATTTATCTTTTTTCTCAACTCACTTGTACCAGAGAATAATTAGGTAATATTGTGCTAATTGAATAAATAAATGATAATGTTATTTCTAAAAATGAAAGAGTTTGAATCAGAGACCACAAATAAATTATTTATCTAGATTTTGTTTTAACCAGACATATGTAATGATCGAATATGAATATGAATATAAATAATATTTGATTTTTCAATTGGATATGAGAATGAAAATATATATGTAGATATCTACTTGATTATTGTCTTCGTACCTTTTTTAATATATATAATTATTTTTGGTCTTTTTTTTATAACATTTATTTCTTTTAGTTATTGTTTTTATTTTTAATTGGTTAGCTTATCATGAAACCAATTCACATGTATAATATTTTCTTTCTTATTATAATCTTTGTGTAATTGTATTTAAATAAAGTACGTAAATTAAATATTTATTACGTCTTATATTTGAAAGTTTTTTTAATATTTTTTTTTGTCACATGAGAATGTTTTACCATAATATTTTTCATTATCTTTTAACAATTTGACTAGTTTTATTTCTAAAAATTTTCTTAAATTTATAAGGTATTTTCATCTTATCATATCTTTAATTAGATATTTTTTTTTTGTGAATTCAATCAATGGTGTGTTAAATTATTTCTAAGACACACATTTGATTATTTTTACTTCTTTTAATCATTTTATTTGTTGTTTATTGTTATTATATAAAATAATGTTTTGCTATTTTTTTTAATTATTTTTATATTTTAACCCATTTTCATAAGTATAATTCTATCACTACATATGTAACACACAAAATTCATAGATAAAATTGATTTATTTATAGATTATATTTGAACAAAAATACATAGATAAAACTGATTTACCTACATATTACATACAAACAAAAAATTCGTATGTAAATCGATAATTATGGATTATAAAAGTCATATATAGATATTTGCAACTAATTTCATAGATAATTGGGTTTATTTGAGGTTTGGTTGTCATTGTTGTTCAATTTCAAATTTTAAGCCTTTGACTATTTATCTTTTCTTTGTTGATATGTAGATTTGTAGGTTGAATTTTTTGTTGTTTCAATGACATTGGAAAGCTAATATTTGGGGCTTTAATTTGATATGTAAGATGTTATTATTTCAATGACAAGATCAGGATATATTTAATTTATAAATGGGACTATAAAGTCTTACTCAGGATATCTGTGTTTTTCATACCTGTATTTAGTGTTTTGGACTTGATACTTGTTAATCAAGATCAACCATCATTTTAATTTGGTTAATTAGGTTTAGGTTTCTGTAATCACTTTGTTGGCATAACTCTATA
>Ga0214545_1006671_pt1 | contig 19942 bp, 8 predicted proteins | sample CNSS4metaG_FD_160064 | JGI IMG/M metagenome (GOLD analysis project Ga0214545, IMG submission 160064) | Root nodule microbial communities from cowpea collected in UCLA plant growth center, Los Angeles, California, USA - CNSS4 | ecosystem: Host-associated > Plants > Roots > Nodule | place: USA...
ACGGAGTCAAAAGATTCCTAGATATTTTAACAGACTCTGTCAACTCAACCATCCATCCAAATGGTGTTCCTCGGATAAATGATTTTTGCTCATCTGTTAACTTGTTATTCAAACTACCAATCAATTTTGTCCGGCATGAATGCCTAAAACAGATCTGGAACAAAAAAAAAATAGTTATGTCATTTTTTACATGACAAATTTGCAAATAAATTGAAAAACAAAATTTATCATACCTTGCGGTCAACATTGAATTCACTTCCCTCACGGAATGCAGCCATATTTATGACCTGAATACATAATTTCATTAAACATATAATTTAAAATGAAATCACACTATCCATACGTAATCACCCCATAATCAACTATTGAGTGCTAACACATGAAAGATCACAAAAATTCAATCATACCACACGCTTCCAGAATATTCAACACAGGTCATCACTTGTGACCAAACAGGTCATCAGTTGTGACCAAACAGGTCATCAGTCATATATCAAACAAGTGTACTCAAGTTGCCAATGAAACCACATCTAAGGAATATTTACAAATTAACTCACATTATCCAAACAGACTCACCCAATAATCAGTTGTGGAATAAAATAGTATGGAAGTTAAAAAGATTGAGTCAACACACATGATTGCAAAAAATGCAGCACAACTCATCACTTGGATGCACACAAGTCATCATCAATAAATCATACAACTTTAATCCACTTGGGTTTGAAATCACATCAAAGAGATAACTACAGATGAATGCATATTATCCATACGTAATCACCCCATAATCAACTATTCGGTGCACATGAAAGATCACAAAAATTCAGTCATACCACACGCTTCCAGAATATTCAACACAGGTCATCAGTTGTGACCGAACAGGTCATCAGTCATATATCACACACGTGTAATCAAGTTGGCAATGAAACCACATCTAAGGAATAATTACAAATTAACTCACATTATCCAAACAGAATCACCCAATAATCAGTTGTGCAATAAAATAGTATGGAAATTAAAAAGATTGAGTCAACACACATGATTGCAAGTCATCATCAATAAATCATACAACTTTAATCCACTTGGGTTTGAAACCACATCAAAGAGATAACTACAAATGAATGCATATTACACATACGTAATCACCCCATAATCAACTATTCAGTGCACATGAAAGATTACAAAAATTCAGTCATACCACACGCTTCTAGAATATTCAACACAGGTCATCAGTTGTGACCAAACAGGTCATCAGTCATATATCAAACAAGTGTACTCAAGTTGCCAATGAAACCACATCTAAGGAATATTTACAAATTAACTCACATTATCCAAACTGACTCACCCAATAATCAGTTGTGGAATAAAATAGTATGGAAGTTAAAAAGATTGAGTCAATACACATGATTGCAAAAAATGTAGCACAACTCATCACTTGGATGCACAGAAGTCATCATCAATAAATCATACAACTTTAATCCACTTGGGTTTGAAACCACATCAAAGAGATAACTACATATGAATGCATATTACCCATACTTAATCACCTGCATATTACCCATACATAAGCACCCCATAATCAACTATTGACTGCTATGAATTCAAAAAATTTAGTCAAACCACCTTATTGCACAAAATGCAGCACATGTCATCACTTGTCAGCAAACAGGTAATCACAATAAAATAAGACAGATTTCATCAACTTAGTTAGAAAACTAGTATTCATGCATCTATCAAAGCACCAAAATCACAGAAAAGGAAAAATAACACAAACATACCAACCACCGCCTGAATCGAACAACTAAAAGCACCACAAACCCTAACTTCGCAAGCTTTGTGGAGGATTACAGTGTTGTGGGCATTCACCTGTACAAGATACATGTTAAAGTTGTCTTTAAACAATAAGTCACTTCACTATGCCGACGAAAACCAAAAAAAAATCTCAGTTCCTTAACCAAAAAACCCACAACGACGACTTTGGAAAAAAATACCACAAACCTGTTGCCGTAGTGGAGAAACGCAGATAAAACAAAACATACCTACGAACTACGAAGCTGAATCCAACAATGGAGACGAAGAAAAACCCTAACTTTGGCAGGAACGTCTTCTCCCTTCGTCTTCTCTCTTCGTCTTCTCCCTTCGTCTTTTTCGACTCACTACAACACACGTATTCTCCTTTCTTCCTTTCTCCTTTCTCCTTTCTTCCTTTCTCCTTTCGCCTGGGTTTTCCCTTTCTTTCTTTCTTTTCCCTTTTCTCGTTTTTCACGAACCTGAATCCAACAATGGAGACGAAGAAAAACCCTAAATCTGGCAGGAACGTCTTCTCCCTTCGTCTTCTCCCTTCGTCTTCTCTCTTCGTCTTCTCCCTTCGTCTTTTTCGACTCACTACAACACACGTATTCTCCTTTCTTCCTTTCTCCTTTCTCCTTTCTCCTTTCTTCCTTTCTCCTTTCTTCCTTTCTTCTTTCTTCCTTTCTCCTTTTCAGTGGGTTTTCCCTTTCTTTCTTTCTTTTCCCTTCTCTGGTTTTTGCTCCCACTCTCCACACGAAACCCTAATTTCCTACCCTTTCAATTAAGACGCGCCCTAACCCACTATCCAATTCTGACCCGATTATTCAAGCCCAAACCCACTCTCCGCTTTTGCCACGTCTCAAGTAAAATGTTTCCAAAAAATTAATTTTAATTTAAAAATTAAATCCACATGTGCATGCCATGTCATGGAGTCAAAATAAGGGGTCAGCATATCATTTTCCAAAAATCAGAGAGGGGTTATGTGGGTGGAAGGGTGGTTAGAGGAGAGAGAAAAAGGGGATACTTGTCATATTTTGAGTGGAAGGATTTTAGGTGTGTAAAAAAGAAAAAAAATGGAGTGTGAATGTAGAAACATGGGTAATAAAGGAGGTGTCAATAACAAAGGTTGGCTCCCAGTTCATTTGAGAAGAGAGGGGAAGGAAATGATGGGATGTCCCGTCTGTGCAAACTGACATTTCTTTCATGACACTTTTGGTCATAAGCTGTATTATGTGTTAAAACAATTTTGATCTCGTAGTAGGTAATGGAACTCAACATCTTCGAATCGGGATATCACGGATTCTAGATACTTATGGACCACCAATAGGAAGACAAGTCAGTATGGATACTCTAACGAGTAAACAAGTCAACTACCTTTAATTCCGGGCAAAGCCTAATTACTGAATTAACTTTACCGGTGGATTAATAAAACTAAAATTTAAATTTTTTAACTCCTACAATAATTAGATAAAATTTTTGATTGAAAAGGATGCTTAGATGAAACATGAACAAAATTATGAATGGGTACATAATATTTCAAAGAGATCAAACAAAATATACCTTCTTTATTTTTTAGTTTTTTAGAATATTTTTCATTCTTCAATATCTTTCTTTTTTTATTTTTAGAAATAAATTTTGATTAATCGGACAAAATTAGGTATTTACACCAAGGAAGAAAATAGTTTTTGGCACTGGTTCAATTCCACCCGAGACAGAAAATAGTTTTTGGTCTCGGTTCACTTTTTAACCGAGGCAGAAAACAATTTTTGGCATCGGTTCAATTCCACCCGAGGATAAATATCATTGCCCCAGTGGCCTTTTTGAAATATTAGCCAACATTTAGGCTTCAGGTCTTCAAAACGAGGTAGAAAACAATTTTTAGCACCGATTTTTTGAGAACCGAAGCAAAAAGGCATTTTCTGCTTCAGGTATATGATGACCGAGGCATAAAAGTTGAAAAAAAAATTCAAAAATGCCACCGCATCATTTTATGCTTCGGTTAAGTCATAACCGAGGGCTATAACGCGAGTTAAAATGGCAAAACTGCACTAGTGCTAGAAAGAAAATACATACTAACCAAGAATAAAGATAAAAATATCGGTACAAACACCAACATGAGATCCAATAAATGTAATCTGAATGAACTCTAGCTCTAGAATATAAGAAAACAATGAAAATAAAGAGAAGAAAGATAACTAATCATTCTCTTTTTTCAAAACAAAATTATAATTTACTTGAAAAAGTTTTTAACTCATGAAATATCATTTTTAATAATAATAAAAATTAATAGACACTAATAAGAATTTAATTAAATTTTATTCTCAAATATAAAACTTATAATTACATGTAATTTGATAGAGTTATATTAGTTCTAAAAAAAATTCTTTTAAGCCTTTTCTTTCTTAAATATAGTTTTATAATTTATTTAGTACATCTGTGTTAGTACTAAAAACAAATTGGGACCTCTTTTTTCTTAAGCATAATATTATAATAATTTAATAGAGGTATATTAGTACTACTTTTTTAAGGTCTTTTTTTCTTTTTTAAACATAAATTTATAATTAATTTAATATAGGTGTATTAGTACTAAAAAAATTTGAGCTTTTTTTCTTAAACATAGTTTTATAATTAATAAGGCCTTCTTTTATTGGACGTGTAGCGTAAAGCAAGTGCTTTACCTGTTTGACCTTTGAGTCAACCTTTTTCTATGACTTTTTTCTCTTCTCACCAAAAACACTCACAACTTCTCTCTCTTAGTCTCCCACTCTATTTTTCCTTACTCAAAGCATGCATGGGTTGCATACTTTAAATTGCATAATGGGCTTGGAGTCCATAAAGAAACATACCTCCTTTTTTTTTCTTAACTAAATCAGTGTGTGATCAATAAATTGGTGACCCACCTAACAAATCTCCCCCTACCTATTAATTGGGGCCATAATTAACCAAATTGGTTTTTTCCTTGCAGATAGCAAATTTTCTTGCAACAAGGATCTTTGTCTTCATATTTGACCCATTATTGTCTATATGAATTTCTCTAATGATAATTGCTTAATCTCTAATGCATCTTGTATCCAATGATATTAGACTTTAATATGCTTTGACCTTAAATGAAAGCTTGAGTTCTTGTTGAGATGAATTGCACTTTAACTATCACAATACAAAACATATTTTTCTTGTGATAATCCCAACTCTTGTTAGAATTTTTGCACCCACAAGACCTCCTTAGTAGCTTCTGTAACAACATTATTCTTTCTCCGTAGAAGATAAAACAACACATTTTTGTAGTCTAGATTGTTGTGAGACCACTCCCCTACAAAAGTCATCATATAATGAGAATTAGATATCCTATAATCCATATCACTAACCATGTCTACATCTATGTAACCATTAAACAAAAACTTAGCACTTCCAAAGGATAAGCAAACTCTACAAATACCTTTGAGATACCTAAGTATCCACTTCATAACTTGTCAATGCTCTATGCCAAGATTAGCAAGGAAACAACTCACAACACCAACAACATGAGTAATATCTAGCCTTGTACACACAATGACATACATCAAACTATCAACGATAGATGAATATGGGATCTTCTGCATTTCTTCTTTCTTATATTCTCACTTATGAGACACTCCGTTGAGCTCAACTTGAAATGACCTGCAAGTGGAGAGCTAACATGTGTAGAATTTTTCATATTACATTTCTCTAATACCTTTTCAATATATTTTTTCTAAGATAGCTACAATTTTCCATTCTTCGTGTCATGAACAATTCTCATGCCAAGGATTTCTTTTGCAAAATCCAAAACCTTCATTGCAAAGGACTTGCTCAACACTTTTTTTGGACTTTGAATCTCATTCTTGTCATGACCAATATTCAACATGTCATCAACATAGAGTAAGAGAATAATAAATTTTCCATTATGAAAAATAACATCTCGGCTTTAAAAATCTTTTTGTCAACAAGATCATAAAATCTGTAACCAAAATCATAACTACCACAACCAAAGAAGATGCACTATAAATACTTCCCATCAAGCTTAGACATTTCATTTCTAGGGACGCGAATAAATGTTTTGCAACCAAACACTATCAAATGATTATAAGAAACATCTTTTGCCCTCTCAAGAACATCATCATCATCAAGAGGAATAAAAAAAGAAAGGTTAATCAGATCCATTATAGTTCTTAATGCCTCATCCCATACAGTTTTAGGAAATTTTGCGTTAGAAAACATGCATCTATTCAGAATTTTTGACCTCCTCGACATTCTAGACTCCTCATCCTACTCAACCTCCTCGACCTTCTCGGCCACCTCGGCGTTGTTGGCCTTCTCGGTCTTCCAAGAGTCATGGGTTCCTCAGTCTTCTCATCATTCTTAGCCTCCTCGGCCTTCACGACCTCCTTAGCATTCTTGGCCTCCTCAGACTTTTCGAAGTTCTCAACCTTCTCGACCAAAAAATTAACAACAATTAACACAACTAAATGAAGATTAGACACAAAGTAAAACCTAAATCACGGTTAAGTTGTGATGGAAGATGCCAAGGTTAGATCAATACGACGATACCACGAATCCCAACAAACATGATAATTTTTACGTAATGTGGGTTAGCTTGTACACATTTGAGGATGCCATCTTGTGCCGACTTATATCTTGTTGTATAATTTTTTTTTTGTCTCAAAATTTTCTGCTTTTGTGTACTTTTTTATTCTTTTTTGGTTGTCTTGGAAATGTCTTTGCTACAATCCATCTACATAAGTGAATTGTTAAATAGCCAAATGTTATATCTTTGAAAGTGTTATAAAGAACCTAACAAATATCACTTGGTGTTTCACATTAAACATTCACCTAGTTTACATGTATTTTTAGGATTTCGTTAGTAACCCAATTTCTAGGACTTGACATAGTTAATTGAATTTTACTGAACTATGGACTAACTATTCTAAATTAAACTAAAATAACTGAACCGCATATCACAAAATCTGAATTGAACTATTATACATTTTAGTTTTAAAGAAACTGAACCCTACAAATTAAGTTCAGTTAAGTGCCTAATAATTGAAATTGCTCAGTTCAGTCCACTCTCTCGGGTGAGTGTTTGTTTTTTGCTTTAAACACCAATTTTCACTTCCGTTTTAGCTTTTTAAAAAACATTTACTTTTAGGATTTTTTTCCTTGAGATAGCATAAACCCAATGATTGATACTTCTTTGCTTCACTAATTACTTCATTTAAAGAAACCAAAAATAAGAGACAAATATCTCATAATATCATAAAGATAAACTATTGTATGCGTGCAGTGCAGTAAAGGAAGAATGCAATCAGTGTTATGTATAAAATACAGGAAGCAATAGAGCCCCTTTTAGTAGAATAATTGTTTAGGTCTGCACGAAAGTTCAAAACAGTGGAAGAAATAAAAAGGTATTTTGAGACGTGATTGCGAGAAAGCAAAAGAAACTAATTTTTTTACTAATTTTTTATGTAGCGAGAATTCTTCACTGCAGCAATTATTATTAAAAAATTTCATATTATACTTTTCTTGTAAATTTATTAAAAAAATTTGCAAGAAAAGATTTTTTTCTGCCATTCTTTTTAATAATCTTAATTGGTAGATAATTTTTATGTGAATAATTATTTCCTATAAAATTATAAAATCTGTAAATATTTTTTATAAAAATTATTACAAAAGGTGTTTTGTACAAAATATTCTGCAAAAGAATTGGTAGCAATTTCTTTCAAATTTTTTTTTCACAACAAAATTTGTAAGTATTTCTTATAAAAAAAATTTCAAAACAAAATTAACAGGAAATACAAATTTTTTTAGTAATGAATTGAATTATATTTTACTAATTTTTTACTAAATATGATAGTTTTTCAACATCTCCAAGAAAAATTTTCAATGAAAAGCCATAGACTAATTAACTTCTAATCAACACTATTTTATCTTGTATTGTTTAAATATCAAAAAGCTTTTATTAAAGTATTTCTTTTAAAAAAGCAATAACTCTTAAACAACCATCCCTTCTATAATAGGCTACTAAATTTAGTTCTTAGAAGTAAACTTTGTACTCTTTGAAAATCAAATTTAAATAAATTTCTTAATAATTGTTTATAGAAGAAGATAAAATTCTTTTCGGCTGTTTGATTGTTACACTTTTGTGATTGTCCCAGTCGTCCTAATCATCACCATTTCAATAACCGTTACAAGTTGGATTTAAAATTTATGTAATTCGATTCAAAATTATTGTAATTAAGTTAAAAATTATTATATTTCAATTTAAAAATAGTAGAATTTGGTTCAAAATTATTCAAAAATAATATTATTTAGTTCAAAAATAGGATAATTTGATAAAATAAAAAATTTAAAAATAATTCAGTTCAAAATACAATTTGACTCATAATAATCTAATTTTATTTATATTACAATGTAGCTCAATTCGGTCCGATTCAATTTAATTTTCTAAAAAAAATAGTTCAATTTAATTTATCTAAATTATTTTTGAGTTCAGTTCAAATATATCATTTTATAGCTCAATAAAGTTCAGGTATTCTATTTTATAGCTCACTACAATTTTTAACAGTGCAGTTAACTGCATCTTGACCGGTCCTACCAATTTCCTGACAAAAAGCTGGGTCTGATTTCAGTGCTTTTGGAAAACATCATTTTGTATAAATTAGGGTACATGCACACACATTCTAAAAGAAATTTGTCAAAAAGTTTCTTCACTCCACTGCAGTAAAAACCTTTTAAATCTTGAGAAAATCTTTTGATAGAAAAATGAGTGACTGTGCTCGTGTGTATGAAATACGAATACAAGATATAATGAACGAATGAGCTTTATAGATGAATTTAAAGACTTAAAAAAATGTAAGTAATAGTATAGATGAGATTAGATGCATGCAAGAGAGAGGAAAGAAAATTAGGAGCAATCACGGTGATAATTTAAATAAAAGAAGACTACCCCTAGGCACCATCATACGCCTATAAGCCAAACTTATCCCAAGCAACCTCTGATTTTGACAGACAACTTCTATTTTAAATAAAATTACTTGACAATTTTATTATAATAATGTAATAATATACATAAGGAAGATAATTTGTAAATTTTACCAATATATTACTATACGAGAGTTTTAAGACCAGTGATTGATGGACAGTTATTTCTTTTCTATATTTACTTTACAACTTTATAAATTAAGTTTTTAATAAAAAGTAGTTGTATAATAGACATGTTCTTGTTTATATTTATTTTACAACTTTATGAAATAATATTTTATTGAAATATAATGTTTTATTAAAAGATAGTTGTATAATACATTTAATAACGGTGTTATGATATATTTTTTTGAGTTTTAATTGATTGTGTAAGAAGAAAAATGGGTTGTAAACCGTGTCATTTTTATTTTAAACACTTAGTTTTTTTGTTTTGTCACTTATTAATTTTTTATTAACGGAAAGTGAATTCATAACCTCTTCCATTTTTCATTCCAATACTTTAAACTAATTTTATATTTCCGAATTGTTAGTAAGAAATGATATCCATGATTTTTCTTAGCCTCCTTTCTAACTTATACTATTGGCTTTTGAAAGGATAAAATTAAAACAAATTATATAGCCACAGAAATGCGAACACGTGAAAAAATCAGAAGCATAAGCTCTGGTTGTTTTATTTAGTCTGGCATTTATTTGTTACACCCAAAGCATAGACACGTCTCTCACAAGGAGAAAGTGCGCTATTTTTCATAGACATAATTTGGATGCAGCAGATGAGGATTTAAGTTCCTCAAGAACAAACTCGTAAGCCTCTTTCTGATTGACAGCCAAGAGCATGTCCCCTGCTTCATCCTTAACAAGCGCAACATTACCGCAGAGGTTGCTGCCAAGTGTACAGAACAAAAGCTTATAGGTATTTTCTCGGACTCTATGAATAGAGAAGGAACCTGTGATTTTATTTTGGTAGCAAACTTTAACGAGGGTTCCTTCAGCCAGACCCGCAACAGCGGTCCACTCAAGAGGGGAGACACCGATTATAGGAGTTAAAAAGAAGCTAATGGACACTGGAGAGCCGTTAGGAATAAATAAGGAAAGGTCTGGAGATTTTATTTTCAATGGAAGACCTTTATCGAGTTCGCTGGGAGATTGCACAACACCGAGTGAGATATGGCAGTAATTTTAGGTCATGGATATATATGACACATTATTAAATGTACAGGAACCATTATTTATTAAGTCAAATAATAAATTGATCTACTAAATTAAAGATTTGGCTAAAATATTGTGTAGAAACCATAAAATAATTTCTAATTTGATGAGGAGCAAAATTAGAAATACTAAAACTTAAGTAATTAACCGTTTATAAATGGTCGTAGTTCCTTTATGAGAGCACACAAAGACATAACATTCTTTTCAAGTTCATGTTCCTTTCTCTCCATCAAAAGAGAAAACTAAAGGAAATAAATGTACTCTACAGGAGGAAGATCACTAGTAAAGGGAACATCATCATTATGGCTAATTTAGGTACGCTTCCGTTTACTGATTACAGCAGGATTATGAGTATAAGATATTGTTTATGATTGATTGTTAGAATCAATAGGATCATATTTTGCTTTTGCTTACATTTGGTAGCAGAGTTACCCATACCTAATTCATGTCTGTCTTTGAATATATTAATTAATCTTTTTTAAGAATCCAAAATCCCTAACTCAAAATCCGTAATTCCAATTTTGATTTTGGGAGATAAATCCCAAATTGGGAATCCTAGGGTTTCTAAAACCCTAATTCTGCACTGCCATAATCCCCCTCTCTCTCTCGTGAGAACCATCTCTGCAGCTCTCACCGACAACTGCACCTCTCACCGGCGTCTTCTTCCTCGAGCGACCTCTTTTCCCCTTCTGCGAATGCAGCTCCGTCTTTGGTTTTCTGCAGGTCTGTGGAGGTGTATTCTGTAGCGGCGGTGAGTTTGCAGCGGCGCGACTCGCGATGGCTTCGTCAATGTTCTTCGTCTCCGGCAGAATCAATCGCGAAGGCTTCGTCTCCGGCGAGAATCGCGACCGTCGTGGCGACCTGGTTTCGCAACGCTGATCTGTTACGCGTGTGTTTCGCGTCAGCGTCGATCCGGGGGCTCGCGATTTCGGTCCTCAGGCTCGATCAGGTCCGGTGATGCTGGGTCGTGGCGGTGGCAGGTCTGGTTGCCGTTGAAAGCGCGCTGCTCCCTCTTCTCTCTGGTTTTTGCATCGCAATGGAAAGGTTCTGTAGTTGCGGTGGTTTCGTCGCAGCGGCATCGGTTTGAGTCGCTGTGGTCTAGTTTCGAGGGTGCGCGAGGGTGCTGCAGTGGTCGTCGGAGAGGCAAATCTGGTTTCATCACAGCAGACATGGTTGTTCACAGTCAGGATGGTGTTGCTGGTGTTCGCGTCTATAGGGGTTTCAGTTGGCTTGCACGTGGTTCTTTTTCTTCGCGTCGCTGAAATCCGGTCAGGATATTACGAATTTAATTAAAATAAAATAAATAAAATAAAATTATATCGCAATTAATAATATTTTATTTCTCATAAAGTGCGAGACATTTAAAATTTTATTAAAACTATGAATAGTCCAATATTTCATAATTTATAAATGTAAAATATAATAAATATCCATAATGTTTACAATTTATTTATTAAAACACAAATCATAAAAACTTTCAGGCTAGCCCACTTTCTAAGCCTAAGCCTCACCAACTCCACCTACAATATCATCTGTTCACGTGTACCGCATACACGATCATCACCAAACACAAGCAGATTGGATGAGCTAAAAAGATAACACATAAAATATATATCAAACATATATATATATATATATATATATATATATATATATATATATATAATGTCAATTTCCTGCATTCATATAAAGCACAATAAGAAATTTCCTGCATTCATTTCCCATGGCCACAACCATGTTGATATCAGCTTGCATCAAGGAATATTCATAATTTCCTTCCACATGGCCACAACCATGTAATGTCAATTTACATCCAAGGAAACTCATTCCTTTCCTTCCACATGGTCACAACCATGTTAATTGTGTTCTACATCCTTTAACGAGTATCTCAAGATGTCTTGCTTCTACACCTATCGGCCACAAATGATAGAGCACGTGCAGGAAACCATGCTACGAATCACACACCGTAACGTCAGGGTGGAGTTCCCATATACGAATATAGTTCGTAACGTCCCAAGACTACCAAACTCATCAGTCAACTACTAAGGAGGGCAATCTATCTAGACCCATCTGTATTGGCCATAACCAACACACTCACACCGACAACACTCGCCAACCCGAGCCACAACTCAAGAGTTTCTCGTGTTCATCTACTATCCCGAGCCACAACCCAAGGGAAGTCATTCTGAGCCACAACCTATAGAATGCCACGTGCATAACCCCTATCCCGAGCCACAACTCAAGGATACGTTCCGGGCCACAACTTAAGGAACACCAGCAAGCCCACCATTGAGATATCTTAGAAGTCTTGTAGACCACATATCCCAATTCCAACCCATCCAATCTAACACAACATTAACACTTGTCTTGAACACACAATAGCATCATATGTCGCTTAAACCTAATTAAAAGGTTTTAGACAGACCTTGAAATTTGCACTTACTTCATCATAACTAGTGAATGTTGAATGTTAATGTTATTAATGCTTATAAGACGTTGTGAGCTCTTTGATGTATAAGTTTCTAAAATTTGTGTTTTCTTCTTTATGATTATGCATGCAAATTATGATGAATAAAACAAATTATGTTATTGTTGTTGTTATTGAAAGGTGTACTACACCTAGGCGGCTTAGCCTAACTATAGCCATAAAATCCGTCTACATAGCTCCCAAGGACGCAAATAATCACCGTATATATGTCAAGCAAATAAAAGTAACCAACCTCAACCGTTATAAGAGAAATCGGCCTAAGCCGCTAAAGAAGTAACCGGCCTAAGCCAGTAACTTAAGGAAACTAAGTGAGAACTTGACAAATTCTTAGCATTACCAGCAAAACCCCTAAGGCCCACGATAATCAAACTAAGTGACTTGGAATAAGGCCCAGACCCACCTACGGCCCAAACAAGGGCCTAGCCCATGACGTGGCCAAATATAATTAATAATCTATAATTATGTATGGACCCCAGCAATTAAAGGTATGCATTCATTACTCCCTTAATTACGAGATTTGATTTTCTGAGAGTTCTTTTGCCGACTTGAGCGTTAGAGTCTTCTCTGCAGGTAACCCCTCTCGGGTCCAAACTGGTCCAAACCGAGATATCTACGGATAGCATACGCCCGCTGAGAGGAAGCCTATTGAGAAGATTGCGGATTGAGGTAAGGTAACGTTTGTGTCTGACATCTCTTATTTGGTCTCCACATGAACAAAATGATATTATGTTTGAACCCATAACGAACTTCTTATTCTAAAGTCATATTTTGGAGACAGGGAAGATACAATATACATGGAAGGGAACACGTCAACTCGACTGAATGATGTGCAACCACCATGACACTTATTAATTTTGTATATTTAATTATGAATAATGATGAAAGCAATTTGTGTAAGGTCTCTTCATTCATATTATATTTGTGTATTAAATCACTGATAGTATGAGAGGAAAAAGAAAAACAAAGAGATAGATTGAGAAAAAGAGGTTGAAGAACATATTTTCATTGAATCTTTAATAGATATAAGTTAATATCGTATTATGATTTATCTTAATTAATGTTTGAGAATCATGAATTTTAATGAATTTTAAGATCTTGAAATAGTTGTTTAGGATAATTATGACGGCACGAAAAACTACAAATTAACTTATTTTGATTTGATATCAATGAGACATATTTAACAAAAACTAAATATTTTAAATAATTCTTTCATATTTATTTATTTTAAAATAAAACTTCGATATTTAAAATAGATATTTCTTCTTGAAATGATGTTTTTTTTGTTGTAAATAATAAAGTAAAAGATTTAGACATTTTAACAAAAACTGAAAAATATAACAAAAGTTTAAACAGATAAAATGCAAACTATTTTAACGAACCAAAATTGAGAATATTTTTTATACAGAAAATCGAAACATATATTTAAATCTCAGTATTATTCTCCTTCTTCTCATCTTTTATCACGTGTTTATAAGTCTTAATTAGGATGTTATGTGATAAAAAATGTTTACCTTATCACCATCGCACCATCGCGTTGCTCGATAAATGGGTTCTCCCATCTTCTCTTATTCAGACAACTGAACTTAGCAAAGAAGAGAAAAGCATTTTCCATAGGCATCCAAAGAAATGGCGAATGCAACGGTTTTTGCTTTCTTCCTTCTTTCTGCCCTAACCCTCTACCCTTCTTGAACCACTGCAAAACCTGTTAGGGACCTGCATGGTAACATCGTTAAAAATGGTGGATATATTTACATTAGCCGGTGGAATTCGGCGAATGAAAACTGGAAACGAATCCATTCCACTCAGTGTTGTGCAATGTCGCATCGAGAGCGATAAAGGGCTTCCATTGATCATTACGTCCCCAATCCGTATCGAATTTCTCTCTTAAGGTCCAGTTTCTCCATTCACAGAGTCCGACCCCGTATCTATAAGCTTTTGTTCTGCAAATTTGGCTGCAACCTCTGCCGTAATGTTGCGCTTGTTGACGATGATGCAGGGAACAGGCTTTTGGCTGTCAATCAGAAAGACCCTTACGAGTTTGTTTTCAAGGAACTTCCATCCTCATCTGCTGCATCTAAGTGAAGCGCTATGCATGAAAAATCGCCCACTTTCTCCTTGTGAGAGACGTGTCTTTGCTTTGGGAATAATAAATAAATGCAAGACTAAATAAAAGAATCCAGAGCTTATGTCTCTGGTTTTTTTTTTTCTTTTAACGTGTTCATATTTCAATGGTCTGGTTTACGTCCTTCTTTCTTTCCGTTAATACAGAAAGAGTGTTTAAAATGGAAAGGGATACATTTTACAACCTTCTTTTCTTGATACACAATCAATTAAAACTCGAAAAAAGATATCTTAACACCGTTATTAAATATATTATACAACTATTTTTAATTTAAATGTTATGTTTCAATTTTATTAGTTTATAAGTTGTAAAGAAAATAAATATAAAATATTTCTACTATACAACTATTTTTTAATACACAACAAAACAAATAATTTTTACTAGAGATTATTTATGGCATTTCCGAGGATTTTAACCCCCATTAAAAGAGTTACGTTTATTTTTTTTTTTAGAAAAACCAGCGTTGTTAATGGATTACCGGTAGTTTTAGTTAACCCCTGGTAAAACAACACTTAACAACGGTTCAAAACCCCTGGTATTTACCAACAGTTCAAAACCCCTGGTATTTACCAACAATTTTGAAACCTGTGGTATTTACCAGCAGTTTTAAACCCCTAGTATTTACTGGAGGTTTTTAAACCTTTGGTAATTACTGGTGGTTTTTAAACCCTTGGTATCTGCGGTTTTAAAACCCCTGGTAAATTACCTACAGTCTTTTTGTAATGCAATTCATTATTTATTGATATTTTTACTTTTCAAATTCCCTTAATTTTATTTGTTATAGTTTTTGAATGCATTTAATTCATAAAAACTATGATAAGCAAAAATTCTAACATTTAGATATTTGTTTATAGCTAGATATAACATTCATAAACACAAGGAACATTGTCTATAAATTCAAAGTAAGTAATAAAGTTTAAACGTTCAAACTAGCAAAATATTACAATATATTTCTTCTAATTGTTATATAGTCAATATAAAATGAAAGTCTAATAACATTTTTCAATTATCAATCTTGATCTAAGTCATTTGTTTCTCCATTAGGAACACTCCCTTGATCAGATACCTAACATTAAAAATAATCATAATTAGTAACATTCTTCATATTTCTGGAGAATATATATGACGAAATGAATGTTGAAGATTTAATAAAGCTCATTTTTAAATTCAACATATTACCTAGATTAGATGGATGATGACGTGAAGAAGACTTGTGATCAACTACTTGTCCCCATGTAAAAGATGCCCACACTCACACCAACCCATCATTATCAAATACACATGTAAAAAAAACCAGTGCAAGAAGGGGCTTTAACAACAATTGTTTTTAATATTTTGCACCGGTTCCCAAATCGAAGCATATTGGGGCGAGGCTAAAAGAGGATCGCTTTTCGCCTCGGTTGTGAACCGAAGCCATAGAGCCCTCTTCACTAGTGCAGAATTCTCGTTTTACCTCGCCTTATATGCCTCAGTTGGCCAGGAACCGAAGCATATAATGGCGCGGTGACATTTTTGCAATTAGAGCTAAGTTTTAGGCCTCGGTTCTCCAAATACCCGAAGCCAAAGAAGGGTATAGGCCCCGGTTCGCTCAAAACCGGTGCCAAAGAAGGGTATAGGCCTCGGTCCAGTAGGACCCGAAGCCAAAAAGTGGCTGGAAGTCAGGGGTATAGGCCTCGGTCCAAGGAGACCTGGTGCCAAAAAGGGGTCAATGGCTTCGGTTCCTCTAACAATCGAAGCCATAAGGTTTATTTAGGGTTCAAAATTCGCGAACCCTTCTTCCTCCCCGTGCCAGCGCCTCTACAATTCCACTCTCTCTCTCTCTTCGCTGCACCCACTGCCACCACACCTTTCGGCCACCGTAGACCTCCTCTGGCCAGTGCAACCACCATGCGAGCGAGTGCCCTCCATTTTGCATCTCTCTCTCGCGCTCTCTCTCTCTCTCTCTCCGTTGCACCCACTGCTACCACACCCTCTGGCCACCATCGACGAGTCTCCGCCGCCGCAGCACCAATAACAACAACACCCGAACGCGCACGTGCACGAGCGTGAGGGGAGTGGGAGCGGCACGAGCACGTGCCAGGACTATGGAAACTAGGCAAAAAAGGATTGTAGTCACAGGAGGTGCAGGACGTGCTGCAAGAGTAAGGGTTTCGATTACGCTACGCACGTGAAGAGTAGTGGGTACCCGCCGCGCGGCGGAGGGAGCACCAGCTCATGGCCGCGACGGCAACGGTTGGGTCCAGTGGGTCCACTTCCGCCACCAAGAAACCTAGGCTCGTGCCTTCCCAGACCACAACCACTTCGCACACTTCCACAACTAATAACACCACCACTCCTCCTAGGAGTTTCGAAACTGGTTCAAGCCACCAAGGTTTGTTTCTGTCTCAAATGAGTTCAAACATTCACTCTTAGTTTCAGTAATTCGTTCTACTTCTTAAATTTCAGGGCTTTTGTATCGAGTTTTTCATTAAATTCGTTCAATTATTGCCAGTCTTCTGTACTGAAGGCATTCCTTTCAAGTCCCTTTGCACATGAGCACTGTCTTGCCTTGTTATTGGATTATGCTGCAAATGGCTTTGCCTGCATAGAGCAAAGCAAAATTCATTCAGTAAAACATTTAAGAATGACTATTAAAAACTCAGCCAAGACCAGTGATACAAACAAGATATAGGCTAACCTCTCTGCTCCTTCTAAGACAAGCATGGCTTCCCATGCTACTTGTTGCATTGTCTTCCCTGTGATATCTTCTAGCAACATTAACTCCTTAGCCTGCATTGAGAGCTTTTCAATTCCCACCGAAGCCAAACTCGGCAAAACCTCCATTATCCCAGAACCCATTTCAGCAGGTACCACGACAGGGTTGGATACCTACATGATTAAACTCCCACCACTTTTAGAATTCTTGAAAAGTGAGGGATTCATAAAGCGTAGGAAACCCCCGTCTTTTGTCTGAAGAAAAGGGCCCAACCCATCATCAAGAGGAGGCAACATAGGAGGCTCTTCAGGTGGCAAAGGAATTGGGCTTCCGAAACCAGTAAAATATTTTGGTGGAGAACGATGAAAAGCCTCCTCATTCAAACCCCATTGACGCATCAAGGCTTCTGTTTCCAAGTCTTCTAATATCTGAGCCCTCTATTTGCTTCTCACATCCCGAGATATTATGGCTTGATTTTAATGTTATTCTATAATGCTTCTGCTATGCTGTTGCTGCATGATGTGTTTTACTTTAATCAGAAACATCTACAGACCTTAAAATTTTCTTGCATTGATGGTGATCAGACATTGTTGTTGCTGGAAAGTATTATTCTTTTGTGAGTAAGAACCATTTAAATTGCCACTCCTTTTATTAACCAAAGAATATATGTTAGGGCATGAATTGTCTTTGCCAATATCTACCATTATTGAGAAGCTATATATGTTTGTCAATTTTTTTGTTTGTGTGCAGAATCTTGTTAGTCGCTATTTCTGACCATTGATATGTATATTTACATAAATATATATATAAATAAATGAAGTTGTATCTATCCTTTGCATGTATTGATTATATCTTTGCACATGATGTACCCTCTTTGTCGTCTATTTTCCATCTTGGTGAATTTTGTCATGTGCATTGGATTATTTGTTTATTCAGAATATAAAACAAAACAAAATAAACTTTCTTTGCCCTGGATTCTGGGGTGATGTCTTCCATTCCTAATGTATTTAAGTTTAGCACTGTTGCTGACCTCAGGGGAATATGCCTCGGTTCTTATCATAACCGAGGCCAAAAAGCCTGCGAAAATTTGAATTAAAAAAAAAATATTTATCACCTATGGCCTCAGTCCTAACTGACTCGAGGCAGAAAGTTGTGTACAGGGCACCGGTTTCAAAACAACCGAGGCATAAAACTGGGTCTATGGCTTCGGGTGATAACCAAGGCCAAAAGGTACCTTTTGGCCTCGCCCTAATATGCCTCGGTTCCAGACCAAAGGCAAAATGTGGAAAATAATCGGGGCAAAAAGCCCTTACTACACTGGTGCTTCTGCCTCGGTTCGGAGGCACCCGAGGCCAAAGAGCCCAGCTTTCTGCTTCAGATCAAGCATAACCGAAGCCATATATGCAATTTATTTTTAATTTTTTAAAAAATTTGATCACCTTTTGGCCTCGGTTTTAGTTTGACCTGAGGCCATATGTTTGCCTTTTGACTCGGTTCTGGTAAGAACCGAGGCCTAATATGGTGTTTTTTTAATGCAGTTTCTGTTTTGGTGTTATTCCCACATTTAAATTTGCAAATTTTGTTCAGCACCCAGCACAGACCAGAACAGACCAGAACATAATATTTTATAACACATCCACAATTCAAATTCATTTAAAAGACAATTACAAATCATTTACAATCCAGATACATGTCCTAATCAATACTATTGTACATTTCAATTATATATTTAGCACATGCTATCCTACCAAACTTTATGGACTTTGCGGGAATTGCGGCAGGACTCTTGAATGTCTACAAAATAATAAATTAAGTTAAGTTAGTATATAAAAAGGAAATATTGCAAAGTATTCGTTTTAATTCAAATATATATTACCGTTTCCCAATTTGTTGTAATACGAGCACACACAATGGTTGTCATCCATTGTATTATATAGTAACCGCACTCATACAAGACATTATATCAACAACGTTACAATTAATTAAGGAAGAAAATGAAGCAAACAATTATAAAGATATTGATAGAAATATCAAACCTGGAGAGAACACCATACAAGACATTTTGCCTTAGCTGTTGATCTCCCTAACAACATGTTATGTGCAACAATTGAACTATGATATAGGGAATAAGTTAGGATATTTTTATATAACATGTAATATTCATAAGATTGATAGTGAGGTTCTAACCAATCTATCACTTGTCTAAGATGGTTGGGGGGAGGGCGATGCAAAGAGCAAAACCACATAACAAGGTTCTCCCTTAGGGAAACCACAAGTAATTGTCAATGACGCCTGATAAGAAAATAAATTCATTGTTATGCATTGAAATGATTGATTATATTCATAAGTTAACAAAAATGATTTACCCAGCAACATAAGGGACAAAATAAATTTCTTTTCCACGTTGAAAGCATTTGGTCACATATGCTTGGATGTCATCAAACTTGTTGCCTTCATGAGTGAGTTGGGGGTCTATAAACCCATATAGATCATTCAGCCTCATAGTTTCAGTGACATCAAACAGATACCTAAACCAAAAATTGATTTGATATAAGTAAATAGATAAATATATCAAATAACTATATATAATGACTAAAAGACTTACATCATCCATAACTGAATAATGGTAATATTGAGTTCCTCTTGT
>Ga0214545_1006672_pt1 | contig 19938 bp, 18 predicted proteins | sample CNSS4metaG_FD_160064 | JGI IMG/M metagenome (GOLD analysis project Ga0214545, IMG submission 160064) | Root nodule microbial communities from cowpea collected in UCLA plant growth center, Los Angeles, California, USA - CNSS4 | ecosystem: Host-associated > Plants > Roots > Nodule | place: USA...
TATTGTTTTTGTTTGGAGTAGGTGCATTTGATGAACTTGCCATGATTCCTACAACAAAACACTCAAAGCCAAGACAAAATAAATGAATTAGGGGTTAGACAACATGAAAACCGAGACCAATTCCAACACAAAATGAAACCCAAGTGTTTAGATCACACTCCCAAAGTGACAAGGCAAGGCTAACACTCAAAATCCATCAAAGGATTGAAGAAAACACTTTTAAAACCTTGTGCGAAACCTTTCAAATGTAAGACAAGTAATTTGGCCACAACACCCCAAGAGTTTCAAGAAAAGAAAACTACTAAGAAAAAACAAAGAACACCTAGTGATAAGCAAGAAAAGCACAAAAACAAGGAAAGCTAAACTCTAAAGAAGAAAAGTTTGAGACAAAACTTTTAACAAGACTAAAAGAAGAAAAGCACACTTTAAAGTACTTGACAATGCTAGGCTAGAAGCCATGGTAACCTTGAAGATGAGTGGATGTATGCCGCCACTTGCTTTGCAAGATAAGGCTTAAAAGTATTCACTCTCAAGGGAGGAAACTCTCACAAATGGTTGAGACACAAGAGTGTTTTTACTTCAAAATGTTCAACCCTTTTACATGTCTAGGAGCACCCCTTATATAGAAGAGTTTAGGAGCCTCTAAGCAAATAAAAGATACCTAAGGATGTCTCTACAAAAAGCCTAACCCTAGCTTCTAAAAACTAGGTCAAATAAGGTTACAAAAAATAGAGACAAAAGACCTAACTATGGTGTGTGCAATGCTAATTTCGTTCTAACACAAAAGGAGACAAAGAATGTGTCTCATATGTCTCCAAAAAGTGACCAAAGTGTGCTAAAAACAAAGGACACCAAAGGTACATAGGTACACTTGTTTTATGCCTTTTACTTTATGCTTTATACCTTTACTTTACTCTCTCCTCCACATCATTTATGCTCCCTAATCACCTTGCGCCACCTAGCATTGCTTTCTTACTCCTAATTAACCTACAAAGCAAATAAACATAGATTACCATGTTGGCTTAAGTCAAGTCAACTATAGCCAACAAGTCAAACCTAGTCAAAGGTCAACAAGTCAACTAAAATTGATTCAACTACGTCAACTATAGTTGATTCAACTAAGTCAACTTAGGGAGTCAAAAATAACAAACACAAATGAAAGGGATGAAGGATTAGTGAACTTCCTTTCTAAACATGCTTAGTCTTCTTAAGCATGTTCCTCCATCCTTGGTTGGGGTCAATCCTTCATCAGTTCCTTAATCATTCATCCCTTTCATTAGTTTTCATTATGTTTTAATTTTTCTAATTTGACTTGGTTGACTTAAGCTTGGTTGACTTGTTGACCTTTGACTATGGTTGACTAGTTTACTAGAGTTGACTTAATCTAAGTCAACATGCTAATCTTTATTTAAATGTTTTGTAGGTTTAATTAATGTTAAGTATGGTGGATTATGTGGCGCATGCAAGGTGGAAAGTAGAGATGATGTGACACCTAGGTAGAAGAGAGATGAAAGCATAAAATAAAATGCATAAAGCAAGTGTACCTTTGTACCACTTGGTATCCTTTGTCTTTAACACCTTTTTTGCGTTTTTGGAGACATATGAGACACATTTCTTGGTCTTCTTTAGAGCTTGGATGAAATTCCCTTTGCATACACCATAGTTAGCTCCTTTTGTTCATTTTGTAACCTAATTTTAACCTAGTTTCTAGAAGCTAGGGTTAGGTATTTGTAGACACACCCCTATACAATTTTGGTTATTACTTAGAGACCCATAAACTCTTTTATATTAAGGGTGCTCTTAGAGTTGTAGAGGGGTTGATAAATGAAAAGTTATTATACATATTTTGTTCAACCTTTGTGAGAGTATCCTCCCTTAAGGGTGAAACTTCTAAGCCTTATCTAAAGCTTGACTCAAGTGGTAGCACAACACCACTCATCTCCAAGGATTCTCAGCCTTGGCCTTCCTTGAAGTGGTGTGCTTAATTCACTAGGTTGTCTTAAATAATTCTTCACCATATTCAAAAATCTAAAAAGAACCAACTCAATCCTTCATCATTTGGTATCTAGTACCTAGGTTGTCTAGAATATGATGTTTTTCTTGTGCTAACTCCACTGTAATAGACCCTACTCTACTACCCACCAAAAGATGGTGTTTTTAGTAATAGTGCAAGTTGATACATAACTTCAATTGTAAAAATTTTAGCCAAAAACAATAGAGGAAGGTGCCACTCTACTACCCACCAAACGATGGTGTTTTAAGTAATAGTGCAAGTTCATACATAACTCCAATTGTAAAATTTTTAGCGTAAAACAATAGAAGAAGGTGGTCGAAGGTGGTGGAAGGTGGTGGAAGATGGTGGAGGGTGAAGGAAGAAAAAAAAAGGGGGGGGGGGAGGGTGGAGAGGTTCTAAGGTAGAAAATGAACCAAATTTTAATATGTCACACTTGCAAACAACGTTAATGTTAACTCAACAAAATAAAACAAAATGACTCTATTTAACAAATATCAAACTTTATACATACATATATATATATATATATATATATATATTTATACTCTGACGTAAATTATAAACTTAAATATCAAGACAAAATTAAATTATTAATTAAGGTGTAAAGCCCTCTTATTTCAGCCCCAATCTTTAAGGGCAACCCAAGGTCTAATGGGCCTAAGGGTTGGCCCACAAGGAGCTAAATGACCCAAGACCTGCCCTAACCAACTCATTCGTACCACTTCAGAAAAATAGTTCTCCCTTACTTCCTCTTTGAGCAGCTGTGAAGCTTTGCTAGGGTTCAGCCATTGTTTCTCATCAAGTGAACTCAGACCAGTTCTCTCCTCTTCGTAAGTCAACTTCCAACTCATGCTCTTGCTCCATTCTGTTCATTCTTCGTAGTTCCAACCAGGATTGTCTTAATGAACTCATTTTAAGCTCGTTCCACTATTTTCCAGCCCTCGAAGCTATTGCTTGAGCAACTGTTCGTCACAGTTCGGGTATCGAAGTCCTCTACTAATCCCTTTCCAGGTAAGGGAAGTTAGGGTTTCATGTTATTTATATTTTATGCGATTATGTTTTGTGAAATATGAGAAAAGATTGGGGAAAACATTAGTTTTTGGTATATTTATGAGTTAGGGTTCAAATATTCATAAAATTGTGATATTTGACTTTATTTCTCGTATTCTGATGTGTCGCGCAGTCGCTGGGCGAGTGCCCTAGGTCGCTGGGCGATTGTGTCATTTTTCTGATATGCGCAGTTTTAGTAAAATTGACTTTCCCGACTCATTAACCGTTGGATTGAGCTCAAATTTTGACATTTGGTTCATAACATAGTATTTTATGGTTTGACCGGTTCGATCGTCGATTAGATGTTTGTAGCTTGAGAAATGTGTCACGCATTACTGCAATGATTTTTGGTTTTTTGATAATAATTTTTTTTAGGAATTTTGGTGTAAGAATTATGGTTGTGGGTTGTGCTTGATTGTATGGAATTGCAAGTGGGATGAATACTATTTTGTGATATATGTATGTCTTGGTATGCATTTATAAAGTATGAGATGAATGAATTTGCATGAGTGATGTGATTCATGGATTCTGAATGATGAACTTGGATAAATCTTGGCATGCGATTTCAATGAAATGGTTGGTATCAAAATGGCATGGTATTGGTATGAGGTGAAATTCTATATTCATGGATTGGGAAGGATGAGTTGGAATGGATTCAACATGGAATATGAATGTGGATTTGGTTATAAAGGTTGGCATGAGAGTTATGTGCATGATAAATAATACTTGATTGATTGAGTATGATTGGTCTGTGTTAGTGTGTGATTCCATGAGCCTCTAGGTGAGACCTCATGGTGGTGCTTTAGTGGTCGGGACGTAATTCCATTACCCTTGTTAGTGGGAGTTCATGGTGGTGCCTCATCTATATAATTTGGTAAGGATTCAAGGTAAGGTTGCATCCTGACACTCTAACGAGTTAGTTAGTCTCACTTAGAGCGGACAGACTCTTGTGGTGAGAGTAGCAGGAGGCCTGAAACTTATTAAGGGCTAACCTTGTGTGTGGGGGATTGAGACATTGTACCACTTGTAACACTTAGCTCGGGGGTGAGCAGAGATATCCACCACAAGTGCAAGCATCTGCTGAATCCGACTAGATTATATGTATCCGGATGAGTCAAGTCGAGTCTTAGTGTATTGATTTGGAAGGTCATAACATGCTTGGATGATGTGTGTATGTTGGACTGTGGAAGTATATATGATTGCATGATGAAATCTTTTTTGTTCTAGCTTACCCTTTGCTTGTTTGATTGTTTGTATGTTGTTCTTCTACTTTTGCGATGATCATCAATTTATTGATGAGAGCATATGTGAGAGGTACTCGTGGTCAACAGGGGGAGATGATTCCGTTGCATAGTCTACTTGGGTTGGACTTCATGTTCTTCTTGGACATTTCTTTAGGACTATGGCCCATGTACTTGTCCGTCTTTTAGATTTCTATATGATTCCATTAAACTGTATAACTTGTTTCTTTTTTGGCATCGTGGTGTGCCTTGGGTTGTAAGGAGTTAAGTTTAAAATTCCAGGACTGCGCTGCTGTATTATCTTGTGTGACACTTTCTTTAATTATGTTATTAATTAAATGAGACGTTACATAAGATAAATTAAAAAAAATATGATTAAGGTTTCAGATAAATCCATTTAAATAAATTTAAAATAATATAAATTTAAATTATTATGGATTCAATTTGACGATTTATATTTTTTATAATCTATCATAGGTTTATCCTAAACTTGACAATAACATCATGATTTACTATGTTGACCTAAACATGTCTACCTCCATCTAAGTAAATATCCAACTTGACACTTATCGGAAAAATATTGACCATGACATCTGTTAGAAAGTAAATTCGAGTTTATTTTATTTTAACAAATTCAATTCATAAGGAGAGAGTTATAAGATTTTTAACATATCTTCTATACTTATATATTTAAACTTCGTTTATCTTCACAAAATTAATTTGTAAAATAAGAATTAACGGTAAATTTACATTCTTTCGGAGAGACATCATATTAAAAAGTAAGTTTTAACTTAATTCATCTTTAAAAAATTAATACATAAAACAAGTATTGTATTCATTTAGAAACACTAATTTGATGTTATATTTAATTAATATGAATCGTCAACAATACTAACATTGTCCGAATGTGGCATCATCATTTTCCGTTGACCAAGAACATGGAAGATTCGAAAGAGCTTGAGCGTAGGGGTGGAGAGTTAATGGAGGCGACGTGGTTTATTTTCTTTCTTTCTTTGTTTCAGTTTCACCCTTCTCTGGATACAAACTGGAACCAAGTACTCACGTTACGTACCAACCTGGTCCTACGTAGCTCCTACATGTCTTGTCTATCTTTCATTTTTATGCCCACTTTACCCTTCCACCCTCTTTTCTAGTACCAATATAAGCATGACAATGAACATGCTCTCGATATGACGTTATTGGACACTATTAATTCTACTTTCTTTTTCTTCTCCAAACTCAACTATGGCCTTTTCTTATACACACATCTTCCATCTTACGAGTTGAACACCCACTTAATCCAATCTTTTATTTATTATGTATTTCATTTCTTCAATAAATTTATATTCCAAAAAAAAAATAGTGATTGATTACATAAAAGTTTTATTGTTTTGAACAAACAAAACATCTATCTCTTACACTATTACAACTCCAACTAATAAATTGCATTGAAGTTTGAAAACGAATGTCTTTCTTGTTGCAACTTGGGATGATTTTGGTTCCTATAAAAATTTAATTGGACGTTTAATTTTCCAACTTTCAAAATTAACCAACTTTATTCATTGCTAATGCGTTATCAAATTTTTAATAGGTATTGAACAACTTTTATCCGCCAATAATACCAATTTTAGTTTGTGTAAATTATTAATAATAATGCCTGATAACAAATTTTAATGTTTGCTATTACTAAAAAAAGCATTAATGTTTTTTCATTAACAATTAATATTGTACAGAAATTAATTTTAGAAAGGGTAAATTACATATATACATTTTTAATTGTTTTTCAAATTAGATTTTGACTACAATTTCTTAAAATTTTAAGCCACTTTTTTCTTAAAAATATTACTTTTTTACCCCATTTCATATTAGATATGCATTCACTTTGAACAAAAAAATTTAGAGAATAACTTATTTTTAATAAAGAATTTTTTTAAAATATTTTATGGTAAAATGTGTTGTTTGAATAAATTTTAAAAAATAAATTAAACTTTAGAAATTTACTAAAACTATTTAATAATTTTAAATTTTAGAATTTTATATTCTAATATTAATGTTTTGGTTGAAGTTGCTAAATAAAGAATGAATGAATAATCTAATTCAAAGTTATTGTTAACTGAAGTCAAGAATTAGTCTTTGGATCAAAACGGCCTATAAAGACTTACAATTAAAACTCAAAATTATTTTTCATAATTTATTTCTTCAAATTCTTGAATTCATAAAAGGATAGTATCTCACACTTCTCTCATTATTGTCAACCTTTTATGATAAGATGATATAAAAAGAAAAGAAATTTTTCATAATTTATTTCTTCAAATTCTTGAATTCATAAAAGGATAGCATCTCACACTTCTCTCATTATTTTAGTCAACCTTTCATGATAGGACGATATATATAATAAAGAAAAGAAATTAAAATTATTTATAATCTTTCATCACAGATCTAATTGTGTGTTTTCTGGTTTTGTTTCTTTTATTAACATTTGTTAGAGTTATTATATATATATATATATATATATATATATATATATATATATATATATGTGTGTATATATATTAATTTTTGTTCTAAGTTAGTTATAGATTTTTTTTCATATTTATTGGTGGGATAGTTTTACCACTATTTCCGAGTACGATTGTTTCTCGCTAATATAGCTTAAGAAATTTCTAACATGATACTGGTCGAAAAAGTCTACCAAAAAGTACCTCACGCCAATTACGTTGAAAACATAACTCTCTGGTTAAAATGTACAGTATTAGGTCAGTCCAAAAACAATCTCGTTAACATTAATTACAAAATACAAAAAAAAAAATCTAGAAAAAAATATATAAGAAAAAGATCACCAGATTATATTTTGGAGCTATTTGATTTTCAATACTAAAATATATTTGTATTTAATAATAATTGAAATATTATATCCAATGGAACGATAACAAAAAGATTATAAGTGTCATATCAAAAAAATCTAAAATTATCATTATAATTTATTCTTTTGAAACATTTGAGCACCAAATATGTTAATAATATTTGATAAAAATTAAAATTACACTTCAACGAAATTATAAGAAACAAAGAGTTGAATTCATTTTTAAAAATATAACCTTGCTTGAAGCACATACATAGTAGAACTTGGCAATTTCAAAAGTAAAAGAAGTGACATTGCTGCAAAGTTTAAAAGATTAAGCTCTAATAACGCAGCAACTCACATCGAAGTACATATATATAAATCCATTTTATATAAATCCAGTTTATATACATTAATGTTTTATATGTTAATATGTTAAAAGTTGGTCACAAAGATTGAGTCATTTGTATATAGAAGGTATATGTCCATAATTTTATGGATTGTATGCTAATAGAATACACTATTGATTAAAAAGAGGCTAATGAATTGAAGAAAAGATAACAACAAAGTTCAATTTGTCCTTGACAATTTTGATCAGTTGTTTTTCTTTCTTTTTTTAATGTTTTTTAGATTTCTGATCTTTATTTTATTGTTGTTAAAAATTGTGTAGGATGTCTCGGTGTCACCCTCACAAGGATTGAGTCGGTTGTTCGATTTTACTTCGAAACACAATATTCAAGATGAATTTCTCAAAATTAGTCCTAGAACTACAATACAAAGTTTAAAGGACTACAAGGAGGTAATAATACCGATAATTTTTCTGTCCACTTCCCTTGTATTTATGTATGATTTGTAGGTTTAAAATGACTTTCTTATTTAAGAAAAGGGGTTAAATTGGTTGTGTACTTAAAAATATGCTCAATTAAAACTCGTAAAAATCCTTTTTGTTTAAATCCAATTGACTAACAAATCAAATGTTTATTGTTGGAGAACCACACATTTCAGTCAATTGAAAAACAAAAACAACATATTAATTTGTTCATACACAAATTGAAAAATAAAAGCAACTAACTGATATTCTAGGAAATTTTGTAGAAAAGCGCAAATCTCCAAACTCACTTAAATAGCATGCTTTATCATACAAGATTGATTCCAATGGATATTTCAAACTTAGTTGCACCACCACATTACAATTAAAACACACGAAATCCTTACAAAGATTGATTAACCATGTTTTCTTGAGATTTAAAGGAAGAACAATGTAAGGGAGAGAGATTCACACAATGCTTTTTATACTAGTTCACTCAAATCTAAGCTACATCTAGTTTATCAGGACAACTTGAGCCTGATAATGTACTATATCAAAAGAATTACAGAATCCCTCAAAGATTAAACATTTGAATATTACAAAAACACCAAGATTCTTGAATCCCACAAGAATCTCAACCCTTGCACAATAAGACCCCACTTACAAACTTGGAATCACTCCAAGAAATACCCAGAAGCACAAGAACAACCAATCCTTGGTGGTGGGTATCCCTAGCCAACCAAAACATGTTCTTCAATGCTTCAAAACCAAGCAAAACTTGCTCTTAGATTCAAAGATTTTAAATCATGGGCTACACACAATGTAATCCAAAGAGAAAGAGTTTCCAAAATGGATTAATTGTTTTTGTGCTCAGAAATTTCAAAAGTTACTCCACTCTGACAAAAAAACTAATATATTCTGATCATAAATGAATTCAACAAGTTGATTTGTCCATAATCTGTTGATTTCTATTTACTTAAGTGAAATCAGTTGATTGCGTAGCCATTCAACTGATCGAGTCCATTCATACCATATCTATATGCAGCAAGCCTTTTAACTATTTAAAAACCCATTTTAACAAATGGAAACGAACAGACATGAGACAAAAGACATTTATACTATGTCATACAATCTACGAATTAAGTCCAATCTTCAAGCTTTCTGATCCTCATGTAAATTCTAGATTCAATATACCTCAAGCTTGAACACCAATGAATCACTGCAATTCTTCACCAAGACTTCATCAATCACACATGATCTCATGTACTAGCTTCATTAAATCTGTGCACTAAGGTCACTTGTTCTAACAATCTCCCCATGATTTGATGATGCCAACATTCATCCAAGATAGTATTCTTTGAATTAATTGATGAAGGAAGATCCATTTGCGAAAACCTGAAATAGCTTTTGCACACAAAATAAGCACACACATACACACCACAACAAAAAGCATTCAAGCAATCCACATATACACATGCTTCTCCTTTCACTATTGTGGTTTTATTTCAGATTTCTGATCCAATTTTCATTATTACTTATGCAGTTCCATTCATTTGCTTCTACTTTTAATATCATTTAATCAATTCATGATTTAGCTTACTTTTTCTCCCACTTTGGATTCATCGAATTGAGTTAATCAATTGGGTATTTGGGAATATTAAAATTTTCGCTCAGAAGACCATAAAAAACAAACTATCAGATCAACTGATAGTAGATACATGCAACAAAAACAGAAAAGAAGAAAAAAAACTGAAGCTAACAAGGAATGATATAATCAATTGATTAAAACCCAAAAACAACTGATTTAAAAACTGACAAAACCTAGGGAAAGTATGAATGCAACACAAGAAATGCAATGCATGACCTAACAACCACTCCACTCAATCATTCCTCGAATTATTTCTGTTGTAGAAAGTGGAGAGTGGGTTAGTGACATTGTGGATATGATCATCAAGGTTTTGAAACCTTGCACTACAAAATGCTTGATGCTCGTTTTGGGACACATTGAGCTCATGTAGTTGGTGGAGGACCAATCTTTCAAAGTGAGAGTAGGTAGGGCCATTTTCCTCTAAAGCATTGTAAAGCTCAATAGACATAGGTTCAGGTCTAGAGGCATCTTCCTCAGCTTAGTTCACCCCCACTTGGCCTAGCCTCATGATCATTTGCACTAACACCAGCATTTGCAGCAACACCTTCTTCCGTGACCCATGTGTTGTCAACCTTGGTGAAACCCATCTTGTTCATGTTGAGAGCAAACACACCATTCATCAGGCTAGTATACTCTTCAAGCTCTCCTTCTATATCTACTCCAAAATGCTAAATAAACTTGGAGATGAGCACTACATGTGGCAAGTTGAAATTTGTGAGCCATTTTTCCTTCATCATGTGGTTTTTAATGGTGTAAGTCCAGTCAACAATCACACCATTCTTGATGCAATACATTAACACCATGTCTCCACCGTTCAGTGTTGATTGATTGGTCCCTCTAGGCACAATGATCTTTGTAACTACCATGGTAAACAACCTCTCATCAACTTGTAGCCTTCCAACATGAAAATTGTGAATTTGACCACCTAGATTCCTCACACATTGGCAAAAATATTGTTGAACTCTTCAATAGTAGAGATTTCTCCTTTCATGGCCTACACACCTCTTTGTCTTAAACCAACCACATCCTTCCATATTTGTCTAGCGATTTTATCTAAACTCCTTTGACACTTGACTTCAACACACCACCACTGAATTAGAGGTTAGCGTATAACACCTTCACCAAATATGGATAAATCTTTCCTGAAAGCACAAGGAAGGCCTCAAGCTTATGTGTTCTTTGTTTTTGTTGCAAGGCGCCAAAGCTTTCGACCCTCAACAAGGAGAAACATAACACTTTGGGGATGATAATTTGCTTACGGGTGATCTTTATGAGGAACACTTGAATTTTTTCCTTATGACCTTTAAACCATGCCTCAAGTCTCCCATGAGTTTCTGTAGTATGAGAGGTTGGTATGGGAGAAGTGAAAATTTCCTCATTAGATTGCACATTTTTTTTGAAGACGAGGTATTTTGTATTGTGGTTTGGCTCTTACTAGAAAATATGAATACAAATGCATGATGCCAAGACCAGTATTTATAGAATCAACACATTAAATTTTATAAGCAATCAATTGATTTGCATAGTATTTTCGTAATTAATGTAGCATGAGCAATCAGAGCCAATTAAATGCATTGTAATCTGTGTATGATCATAAAGTATGATATTTCCCATACGTTTTATGTTTTATCTTAACTCAAAGATGTTTTTTTTTTTTTTTGCAAAAAAGGTAATAAGCATTTGATCAAAGTAATGCCACAATACTACTATGAAATGTTAATTTTTTTTTATTTCTATTAATTTATGAATTTGGGTATACTTTTGTAATTATTTTGGTTATTTATAAATCTTCGATTTAGGTATAAGATCAAAGTTTGTGTTATTAAGACACGGAATAAACCACTTTTGTTCTTTTTTATTGTGATACAGGTACACTTTTGAGGTAAGTATGCGCTAAAATACTTGAAAGTCATGAAAAGGTTAACTTTAAACTAAACTTATGATCTTTATATTTTACTACTTATTGACTTCAATTTTTTTTTTTGTTACATTAGTATACTTTTACTCTTCTTCCAAAGGATTTTGGAACGTTGATGGATAGGACTCCATCGTTTAAGGTAGAGTCAAATACAGACCAAAAGTTTCTTTCTGACAAGTCTTTTAGAGTTAAAAAGATATGTGTAGATGAATCAATCATTTTCATGGAGGTAGTTAGTCAATGGTAAGGTTTTCATTATTTTTTAGTTTTGTTTTATTAAGTGAGTGGTATACTTCATTATGTTATATGTTAGGGATTAGTATATTTTTAGTCCTTATACTTACATACGAAATTGGAATTCGTCTCTCCCTCAAAGTTCATATAAAATTTGTCCCTATACTTTAGTAATGCATGAAATTCGTCCTCCAAAACAGACGATGTTAATTTTTAGGTGACATGTTTAATGGTCAACTAACTAGACTAGCATGTCAAAACACGTGGTGGTACGTGATTGACATGTGTAATTTAAAAAAATGGTTTTTATTTATATTTTTCTTTTGGCTCTAGAGGACGTATTACATGTATTATTAAAGTATAGGGATAGATTTTATATAAATTTTAAGGGAGAGAGACAAAATCTAATTTCACATGTAAATAGATGAACTAATGATATACTTAGCATAAATAGTGGTTTGAACTAATTAATTGATTATCATGTTTATATAAATATTAAATGATAACACTTATATAAATAATATTGAGAAGAAAATAATTTAATTTACATTTAAGAAAAAATTTAAGTCGTACTTAAAATTTTCACATTTTTTAAATATAAATTGATTAAATCAAGTATTTATTGAAATATTAAGTATTTTCTAAATTTTAAAAAATGAAAACTTATTATAAATAATTATATTATTATATAATTAATATATTAAAAAAATTCTATGATAAATTCACTAATATTTTAAATCAATGTAAATTATATATTCACTTAGTGAATTTAGTGAATTATAAAAATTATTTATATATTCAATTGGATATATATATATATATATATATATATATATATATATATATATATATATATATATATTAAATTATTTTAAAAAAAATTTATATATTCAGTAAGCATGGATTATATATTCATTAAGTGAACATATATTTACTTAATGAATTTAGTTAATTTAAAAATTATTTATATATTCACCGGATGTAGATTAAATTAATTTAAAAATTATCTGTGCATTATATATTCTCTAAATAAATTTCTTAAAATTCTGTAATATATTAGTTATATATAATAAGATATTAATTTATAATAAGTTTTATCCTTTTAAAATTAAAAAAACACTTACCATTTCAATAAATATTTAATTTAACTAACTTATATTAATTTTAGAAAATGTTAAAATTTTAATATTAACAAATTTTTTTCATTTCAATATTAATTTATATAAGCATTATTATCTAACACTTATATAACATAATAATCAATTAATTAGTTCAAACAATTATTTCTGTTAAGTATGTTTTTAGTTCTTACATTTCCATGCGAAATTGGAATTCGTTTCTCACTTAAAGTTCATATAAAATTCGTCCATATACTTTAGCAATTTATGAAATACGTCCTCCAAAAATAAAAAAATATATATATATATATATATATATATATATATATATATATATATATATATATATAAACAACAAAAAAGAAATTACACGTGTTAGCCATGTAGGAGTCACGTGTTTTGATATGTTAGTTCAATTAGCATGACCATTTGACACATCACTTAAAAGTTAACGCCGCCTATTTTGGAGGACGAATTTCATACATTACTAAACTATAGGAACAAATTTTATATGAACTTTGAGGGAAGGACGAATTCCAATTTCACATATAAGTATAAGGACTAAAAACATTTATCCATATATGTTATTATGTTATTTAGGATCCGTTAAAGAAATTTTCAAATGAAGATAATATTTATACTTAACCGCAAATTACTATTTCAATAACCAATTACCACCATTGTCTCAACCACAATAACACATGATTACAAGATGAAAGATAGATATCACAATTCCACCATGAATTCATCCATAAACAAAATTTTCATTTCAGAATCACCACTAAAACATCAAATTTTACCATTTTGAAAAAAAAAAAGGAATAACAACTTTTCTCTACATCTCATCACATACAAAAAAAAGAAGAAGAAAAGGATAGTTCCCCTTACTTGAAATTCCTAAAACAATATTGCCTTGACCTTGCTTTAGTTTTCACAGAACATCCTCTTTCCAAAGAGTCTTCACCTCTATTTCTCTCACTCACCAAAATTTTCTGCTCAAGAACTACTACTATTTACTTATAGAAATAGAGAAAATAAAAAAAAAATTCAACAACCCCTAGCCTTATTTTTCCTAATAGCCACGTTAATAATTTTGCTTCATAGAATTTTTTTTCTACTCTTCACCTTCTCAAGAGTATCACAAAAGACACAAAAAAAATTAATATATTTTTGCTCTAGCTAAGGTTCAAACTCATCAGCACCACCAAGTTTCAAACAAACACTCCAAACCAAACAAATTATCTATCTTATCATACACATACACAATAACATTACAACAATTATACACATACATGTCACATCCAAAACAATTATAGAAAAAAAAAGGAACACACCAAATGCACAAATCAATCCATAACAAAACGTTGTAACCAATTGTGCTACTCTTCAATTTTATATAAATTATTGTTTAATAAATTTAAATAATAATATTCATGTCCAACCTACACCTTATAATATTCATTATTTTTCCTAGATCTTACAACATAAAAAAGAAGAAAATTCCAATGTTTATAATAATTTACTGTCTTTACTTGACCAAACTGTAAGCTTTTATGTTTTAATGTCTTTAGCTTTTTAGACAACATTTGTGTACTGCACCTAGGCGGACTAATAAAACCGCACGGCCAAGCCCGCCTACACATAACCAAGCAAATGAAACTAAGTCAGTAACCGGGCAAACAAAAGCATATAGTGGCCTAGGTCGCTTACTTCAGAAGACAGGATGACATATGTTGACCACTCAAGACTTAGAATATTACAAACAAGGTCCCTAGTACCAACAAACATTAACTAAGGGCCTCGGCTAGGCCCAGGCCCATCTAAGACCCAAGCAATGGCCCAGCCCACAAGAAGGGCAGACATAATTAATAACTCTATAAATACATGTGGACCCCAACAATTAAAGGTACGCTTTCATTAATCTCTTAATCAAGAGATTTGACTTTCTGAGAATTTTTTCGCTGACTTGATCGTCAGAGCCCTCTCCGTAGGTAACCCCTCAAGGGTCCAACTGTATACATCGACATATGGCATATACAAACCGAGGAGGAGCCAACTCGAGAGATTGAGGATTGAGGTAAGGTGATATTTGTGTCCTTAACACCTCTTATTTGTTTCCGCAAGAACAATTGGCGCCCACCATGGGGCACGAAGCAATGCCTTACTAAGCAATCCACATACTGTCGAGAATGGTTTCTACTCGTAACAGAGTTGGAGTCATGAAGCAACCTAAGACAGGCCCTATTGCGCCTGCTAACGTCACCCCAGACTTGGCCGCCATCCTTGAAGGCCAGGCCAAGATGCAACAAGAACTCGCTGACCTTAGAAAGCGTAATGCTGACGAGATGGAAGCGCTGAGGCAAGAAAACTCGATGCTGAGAAGAAAGATCGAAGCCGACCCCACCCAGAAAAGGAAGGCCAAGGAATCGTCAAAAGCCCCCAAGTCCTCGGCTTATCAGCCTAGTGAAGAAGAAAGCGAGTACAACCCCACCCCACACACCTTCACCACCACTCAAAAAATACCCATCATCTCTACCCACTACACAAACATTCATCCCACCATCCCCAGGCACCCACCCCTTCTACCACCCATATCCCACCTCATCACTTCAGCACTACCTTCCCTACGATCATCCACCATCCCATTCCACCACACCCGTTACCACCCCAACTACCCAAGCATCGCCACTCTTTCATTGACGCCATCACCAACACACCTCTCCTCGTCCAGTGGGAACCCTTCACCCTGGACCACTATATGGGAGAAACTGACCCTAACGAGCACCTCAAAATCTACATAACCCATGTCGCCCTCTATACCTCCCACGATGTCGTCTTTTGTAAAGTTTTTTCCCACCACCCTCAAAGGTCCTACCCTTGATTGGTTCACTACCCTTCCCCTATACTCCATCGACTATTTTGACACACTCTCCCACATCTTTACCACCCACTTCGCTGGAAGCCGCCCACATCAAACCACAACCCTATCCCTTCTTAGCGTCGGACAAGAACAAGATGAGACGTTGCGTGCTTTCATCTACCGCTTTAGCAAAGCCACCCTCCGCACACCCAACCTCAATCAAGAAATGATACTGTAGTGTATGGCTCTCACCCTCAAACTAGGACCATTCGCTAATAACGTCTACCTCCACCCCCCGCCTCCATGCACGAACTCAAGCTCCATGTTGCAGATTACATACGCATGGAAGAAATGTAGAACCTCCACACCAAGTTCTGCAATGCTTACACCCCCTCCACCACCGGCCCGAATAAACCACCTCCACAACCTGACTCTAGGCCTAGAGAGCTTCGATAACCACGCTTCACTAGATATGCTCCACTAAGCGTCCCTAGATCTCGACTTCCCGACGAAGCTCTCCATGATGATCTCATCCCACCACCTCGTAAAACATCCAACCCCCCCAATGTAGACATGACCAAGTACTACCGCTATCACAAAAACAACGACCACACTATAGACGAATGCAAGGCGCTCCAAGACAAAATCGAAGAATTGGTTCGCACTGGCCACTTCTGCTACTTTGTCCATAGAGACGTACCCGCACATCCATCACGATCTGACAACTGACATCCCCATCGCAATACTCGCCATGATCACCGCACCAATCAACCAACCTGCCAAGAATCGTAAACTACCCACACTGACGTCAACACGGTTGATCCTCCACTACGTGACACAATTAACACCATCTCTGGAGGCTTTGTCGGTGGCGGCTCCACCTCATCAGCCAGGAAGAAACACCTTTGTCATCTACAATCCATCAATCACATAACCCATTCTCACCACAGACGTCGTATGCCTCCCATCACCTTTACTAACGACGATTTCCACGACGTCGACCACCAGCAGGACGATCCCATGGACATTACAGTTGAACTTGAGAACTACGCGGTCAAGAAGGTGTTTATCGACCAAGGCAGTTCGATCGACATCCTCTACTGGACCACTTATCAAAAACTCCAACTTCCACCCACTAGCATGGTTCCCTATGGTGAACCTATCTACGGGTTCTCTGGAGAGAAGGTTTCAACCCGTGGATATATCGACCTCCACACTGTCCTTCAAGAAGCATCTCAAACAAAGACAATCCTCATCCATTTCCTTGTCATAGACGCACCCACCTCATACAATGTCCTCCTTGACCGACCATCCCTCAACACTCTAGGCGTCGTCGTCTCCACACCCCACCTAGCCATGAATTTCCCCTCCCCAATAGGTGCCATCCTTACCATTCACGATGACCAATGACTCGCACGAGAATGCTACATGGCAAACCTGTGCCCTCAACTACAAATCCTACAAACCAACAACATTGAACGCCCACCTGGCTTTGGCATAGTGTTATGTAGCGACGACCTATACCCCAGAGTAGGACACGACGCATAAATCGAGCTAGTTGAACACACTATAAGCTTGGAGCTCCTCAATGGCAGTACTCTCAAATTGAGTACCGGCCTTCAATAAGAGCAGCGCGATATCTTGACACCTACCCTTATCGCCAAGATCGACCTCTTCGCTTGGTCAGCCGTAGACTTACCCAGGGTCGACCCTCAGGTCGTAGTCCACAAGCTCTCCATCTACAAAGAAGCCAGATATGTCTCCCAGAAGAAGCGCAAGCTTGGAGAAGAACGTCGGCTGGCAGCAAAAGTGGAAGCTGAAAAATTACTTAAAGTCGACTTCATCGAGGAAGCCCACTGCACCACCTGACTATCCAACGTGGTTCTGGTCAAAAAAGAAAATGGCAAATGGTGAATGTGCATTGACTATACAGATCTCAATAAGGCCTGCCCTAGAGACGCCTATCCCTTACCCAACATTGACCGGCTAGTCGACGATGCAACCAACAATAAAGTCCTCAGCTTCTTAGATGCATACTCCGGGTACAACCAGATTCTAATGGCCATAAACGATATGAACAAGACCGCTTTCATCACCGACGACGCCAATTATTTTTACAAAGTCATGCCTTTCGGCCTAAAATTTGCAGGAGAGATGTACCAAAGATTGATGGAAAAAATATTCAGCCACCTGATAGGCAAGTGTATCGAAGTATACATCGACGATATGGTTGTCAAATCACCAAGCCACCAACAACATGCACAAGACCTGTCCACAATATTCTCCGCACTACGACAATACAACCTCAGACTCAACCTTGAAAAATGCGTCTTCGGCATCGATCGTGGTAAACTCTTAGGCATCATGCTACAGCACGACATCGAAGCAAACCCGGAAAAATGCACTACTATCATTGAAATGCGAAGCCCCAACAATATCAAAGAAGTCTTGCGCCTGATAGGCCGCCTAACCGCTATCTCCAGATTCCTACCAAAACAAGCCGAACAAACTCAACCCATCATCCAACTAGTCAAAAAATCCGCGAAGTTCTCTTGGAACGACGAATGCGAACAAGTTTTCCAAAACCTCAAAATCACCCTCACATCTCCACCTATCCTCCACAAGCCAAATATCCACCAACCACTCCTCGTCTACATCACTACAATAGATCACACTATAAGCGCCGCGCTGGTCTAAGAAATCACTGCCGTCCAACACCCATATACTTTGTTAGCTCATCCAAAACATCGTTGTCAAGATCGACTACCCCATCCAAAAAATACTCCAAAAGCCTGACCTTGCTGGCCGAATGTCATCTTGGGTCGTGGAACTCTCTGAATAACATTCGTTATGAATCACACGACCTCATCAAAGCCTAATGCCTGCTCGACTTCGTCAACAACCTTCAACACACCCTTGAGGCAGACCAATGGACACTTTATGTAAAAGGTTCCTCGAATCCAAAGAGCGCAGGCGTAGGCGCCGACATCGTTTGGGAAGGCCCCAACGATATCCTCATTGAAAAATCCCTACACTTCGCCTTCAAAACTTCCGATAATCAAGCCGAATATGAAGCCATTCTAGCCGGGTTATCTCTCGCACACGAAGTCGGCGTCCAAACACTCATATGCAAGACCGATTCCAAGCTCACTATGGGTCATCTCAACAATGAATTCCAAATCAAAGATGCCACTCTTCTGCAATACTATCATTTGGTCTGTAATGTCATCCAATCTGCTTTCGACCGTGTATGCATCCAGCACATCCTAAGAAGTGAAAATGTCAAGACCAATATCTTATCTAAACTAGCAAGCACTAAGTTAAAGAACAGGTATAGATCCCTCTTACAACAGACATTATTCGCACCATCTATAACAAACATCTGCCTCAACCTAGACCACACTGAAAACTAGACAACTCCATACATCCAATGCCTCAAAACCGGTAACCCCCCACCCAATACTGATAAGGGCTGGCTAGCTAAGGCCGTAAGGTATACGATGATAGGACGACCTATACAAGCGAGGGTACGGCCAGCCACTGCTCAAATGTGTTACAGCAGAACAAGCCCAATACGTAATGAGGGAGCTCCATGAAGGCATATGCGAATACCACTCCAGTGCACGAACCATGACCACCAGAATACTCAGAGCCGGCTACTTATGGCCAACTATGGAGGCGGATTGCCACACATTTGTCAAAAAATGCATACCATGTCAAAAGCATTGTAATCTCATCCATAAGAAACAAGAAAAACTCCATTCCATACTCTCCCCATGGCCTTTTGCGAAATGGGGAATGGACATCCTCGGCCTCTTCACCCCAAGAAAAGGACAAGTGAAATTCCTCATAGTAGGCATCAATGATGAAGGATTATGTTGTTTCTTTTTAAGATTATTGAATATGGTGTGAGTTGATTAAGAAAGCTAAGTGAAATCTCCACTGGACATTAAGATAGCAAGCTATCTAGATGTGAAGGTTCCTTTCACAAAGCTTAAGAGAAGAAGATGATGGATTGATTCAAAACAAAAAGGAAATGGAAAGCACATAAACCATAGAAAACCAAGAACAATTAAAGGAAGAAGAAAACATAAAATGGAAAGGAAAGAAATGGTAAAAATGTGAGAAGCACGCCACTACAAGGCTAGGCTAGAAGCCATGGCAACCTTGAAGATGAGTGGATGTGTGCCGCCACTTGCTAGGCA
>Ga0214545_1006673_pt1 | contig 19932 bp, 27 predicted proteins | sample CNSS4metaG_FD_160064 | JGI IMG/M metagenome (GOLD analysis project Ga0214545, IMG submission 160064) | Root nodule microbial communities from cowpea collected in UCLA plant growth center, Los Angeles, California, USA - CNSS4 | ecosystem: Host-associated > Plants > Roots > Nodule | place: USA...
CAGCCGTTCGCCTTGGCCCGCCGCTCAAGAACTCGCATGAAACGCAACTGGAGACCGTGACCGGCATGTTCTGGGATGACGCCGACACGGATGAAATAGCCCGCCTTCGGAAACATCGACGGCACCAAGCCTGCGAACGCAACGGGCTTCCGGTCTCGATACCCAAGCCACCAATGCCCCTCTTCGAAGCTCGGCAGCTTGGCTTGATCAAGGAAGGTCAGGCCGTGCAATTCCGCGAGTGTATCCTCTTCTTCGAGGCCGTCCACTTCACGAATGCGGTAGGTCATACCTTCATCCCCGCAAACCACCCGCCGCAGTCCTGGCACTGGAAACGATAGTACTTGCGGCTCTGTTTGACCTGCACGCCGCGCCGTTGAACATGCTCACTGCCACAGGTCGGGCAACCAACCTTGTCCTGATAAGCCTTGTAGAGGTTCAGGTTCGGGTGATTAGGCGCCCACGCCTTCAACCGCTCGTAAGCATTCGCCAGAAGCGCCGTGTCCTGCTTGCCGTAGCGGCGCATGGTAGCCCATGCCTTCGGATCACCCTCGACGCAGCCCCGCCAGAGCGCCGCACCCGTGTTGGGGATCTTGCGCCCCTCCCCGAGATACCTGCCGATATTGTCCAGTTTGTTGCTGTCGAACTTGAAGACGCGGCGCGCGATTTTCAGCGTGTCGATCGTCTTATAGGGGCTTGGCGGCTTGAACCCGTTGACGATGAGCCGGCTGTTGATCTTCTTGACGTCGAACGCGTCGCCGTTGTGGGCGCAGACAATGTCCGCCTCATCCAGGAGACCATGCAATACGCGGCATAGAGCCTTATCACTATACTTATTACGGCCATAACCAGCGAAGTCAGGAAGGCACGCCGTTTTGACACTCCGCTCGTGGCTCCATTTGTAGGACACCATCAGCATAAAGGTATCCCGCTCAACCCAGACAGCGCCGGCATAAGGTGGCCGCATGGACCACGACGTCATGAGGATTGGAGCGGTCTCGATATCAACGAATAGGAGTTTGGCTCCCATCAACCACCCGAGCCAGCGACAAAGCAGAACGTCGTGAAGTCGTGCGGGCTATTACGCCGTCCGCAAAGGTGGCTTCTCCCGTCAGGGCTGTCTCGTTCGGTTTCGATCTTGTTTGGCGGGATCGGTGTAAAATCGCCAGAATCATCATCCTGCAGAGCAAACCACTGGCCGCCAATTTGGCGCGCCCTTGCCGGCCGGCAATCCTGATCGTGGCAGCATGAGACAGCCCGATTGTCCGGCATCATCCAGCTATTATAGAACTTGCGATGAAGCTCCATGTCCTGCGGACGGTGACCGGAGTGGTGATCTTGAGCTACCGTGATTCTAACGCTGTACAGGAACACCATCAGCGCGCCCATCGCGACAACCGCCAGAACTAAGTAGCGGTTCTCGGGATAGCTCAAGTATTCTCGTATCTGTCTAATTCTGAGCAAGGCCCCCATCCTTTCGTCCAGACAATATGAGCCCCGCCGTATTGATCTCTCGCAACGGCGCGGTAGGTGATGACGCAGTAATCGACTTGGACTGATTTGACCGGCTCCGGCCGATCGAGCCACATGCAGAACAGGGCGGCGGCTGTAAGAGCGAGAATGATCGCTCTGATCATTTCGAATGCTTGAACTGGTAGATCTTGATTGCAATCTGCAAGCAGAGCCAGAGGACGCCCAGAATTGGCAGCACCAGCGCAGCCACGTCAGAGACTGAATGAAGCGCCGGGAGCCACCACGGACTTGCAATAGCGGCAACGGCACCTGTATCAGTCACGATCTCTCCAGTGGTCATTTCCAGCACCCGAGACGCCGGCCTACTTGATTGTGGACGCGGACCTGCTCGACGGTCAGCGGGGTGTCTTTTTTTGACGAGTACGTGATCGCGCGCCATGCCGCACACTGCGTTTCACTTCGCGTCACGGTCGTAAGGGTCCCGGCGGTTTGGCAACCAGCGAGAAGGCTTCCGAGCAACAGAGCGCTCAGCATCCTTGCGGGCCTGATTGGCCTGCTTAAAGGTTTCTTCCTCAGCGGCATTCCACTGAGCGCGGACACGTTGTTCACCGTTGTAGACTCCTATCGTAAATGCGGCCATGAACGCGGCGACGACCAATCCGGCCCAGAGAAATTCCTTCTTGAACACAGGCGAGAACCAGGCGGCAGCGAACAGCCCAAGCATGATCACGCTGCCAGTCCCGAAGTAGGCAATCAGGGGCATGATCCCGGCAAGGGCGATGTAGATTGCGCTCATTTCTGCCACCACTTCTTTGTCGGGCATTGGCGGCCCTCGCTCATGGCCTCGTAGCGGCCAGCGCCAAAGCAGGAATAAGGATCAGCCTTGAACTCAGCAGCCGTGAGCGCCTTCGGCTCATCTTTCTTGATCTGCTCAAGACCGGCGAGACAGAGCTTGCGTTCCTTGGCCCGGCGGTTGACCAGCCCCTTGACCACGCGACCCTGAGCGCGGGTCCACCCCATCAGCGCCTCACAGCCGCCGCGGATGTCGCCCTCATTCATCTTCTTGATGGTGGTCGATCGGCATGCGCCGGCAGAGCCGACGTTGTAGGCAAACGAGATCAGGGCGGCCCGCGTGTAGTCCGGGAGCTCGACATGGATGCAGCGTCCGATCTCGGCGTCGTACCGCTTCAGCTTCACCTCGAGCAGGTCATCGCATTCCTGCTTGGTGAACTTCTGGCCGAGCTTGACGTTCTCGGTCTCGCCATAGCACGCGGTCACGGGACGGCCCGTGCCAATGGTGTCCACCTTGGCAGTGAGCCACAAGCCCTCCCATGGCTTGACGTAGGCGACGGCGGTAGCAAGGGAGGCCGCGGTGGCGACCGTGATAGCCTTGTTTCGGGTTTTCACGTCTTCGGCTCCTGTTTCCAGAGCCGGGCCAGCGGGAACAGGAGCATGTAGACGACGACGTTAAGGCCCATGAACAGCCACGGGTTAAGCACGTCGTAGAAGGCCGCCAGGCCCAGCGCGATGCCGTTCACGGCGCCAAAGAAGAACGAGAGCCGGATGCTCCAGAGGCGGCGTAATTCCGCCTTCCAGTCGTCGATCAGGCGCATCAGATCTTGCCCACGGCCCAATCGTAGGCAGCCAGAAGCTTGGCCTTGATCTGGGGCCAGAAGTAAACGGTCAGGCCCCCGGCGAGGAAGGCTAGGGCATGGCTAATCATTGGCAGGTCGTCCTTTCGGTTGCTGCGGGTTGATTCCGCTGAGGTTGTGGTGATATGCTCCCGCCCCTTAAGTGAGGTGCGGAATGGATCGGTCAGTATTGGTTGTTCTTGGGATCTTGCTCGTGATCAACGCGGTCGGATTTGCCGCCGTTATCCTTCGCACGAACCGGATTGAGCAGATTTTGAACAGAATGCGCGGGTCAAACTGATTACTGATTTGAAGGGCATCAGAAGTTTATATAATTCTTAAAAGTTTGTTGGCGATGATCGTCGGTTGGCAGCGCGAGAACGCTGTGCTCGTTCCGCCCTGCGCCGTTCCGGTAAACGTCGGCTGTGTGAAGCTAGCACTAACTGTGTTGGAATACCCCACTGCGGCAATTCCGTTAACGGTGACGCTGCCGCCGTTTGTCATATTGTTGACTTGATAGGTAAATGAGGCGGCCCCGCCCGAGTTAGTGCCTGATGGCGTGTACGGGGGAAGGTTTGCTGTGACGAGTTGGTAAGACTCGGCCGAGCCCGCATTGCCAAGAGTCGTCCCAGCAACACCAAGCCCGACGCTGGTCAGGCGCGAAGCGGCAGACCCGCCCATATCGTCCTTGCCGGCAATAACTCGGCCACGAAGATCGGGAACGTTGAAAGTGGTGCTGCCGTCGCCGGTGCCATATGTGGTTGAGAAAAGGGAGAATAGGGTCGAGTACGTGGTGCGCGAGATCGCCTGGCCGTATGCTAGAACGAAGTGGCTGCTGGGAGCCGTCGCCCCCCAATAGTCAATGCTTGATCCGAGCGGAATGGCGGGGGCCGCCCCCACCCCGAATAAATAAAAGACTTGGTCAGAGTTATTGTAGACCGCTGCATATGGCGTGCCTTGGATTAGAACGCCGGACTGGAGCTCTACGCTCGGGGCCGGGCGTAGCGGCTTCGCGCCAAGGCCGTCAACGTTGAGCGTCACAGTTGCGCCGTTAGTCGTGTGAGGGGTGAAAGCAATCATCTGCCCGTTCATGAGAGCGAGCGATGTGAAGGTGCTGTAACTGGTCACGGTATAGGCCGTGCTCGAACCTCCAGTCGCAATAGCCCCGCTGATGTCGTCACGCCATTTTGCCACGTCAGACATGATCCCACGGGCGCTGTCGTTGACGCTAGACGGGGCCATTCCTTCCGCCCACGTGTAGGTGGCGTTGGCGTTACTTGCAGGAGTTTGGCTCCAATTAAACAGACCGGTGGCCATGAATTATCCTCTTGAGAAGATCGGGGCGCGTTGCTGGAGCGCGTTGCGAAGGCCGGCGAGATTGACCGGCCGGCGCTGGACGAACTGAATTGGTGGGGCCTGCATGGCCTGCTCGGCGGGCATTTGGGCGAACAGGCCGCCTCCGGTCTGCTGGGGCGCCTGCGGGAAGGTGGGGGCCTGAAGGAGACCGCCAGCCTGGGGAGGAGCGAGGCCGGCGGGGGCTTGTGGGGCTTGCGCCAGAAGGCCGTTTGCCGGGGCTGCGGGGGCCGCCTGTGCGGGCTGGGCGTCACCCGCGAACCAAGCCGCCTCTTTCTGGCGGCGCGCTACAAGGCCCGGATTAACCTCTCCGCCGGCCTTGTTGTACTGAAGGAAGATCTCCCGCGCCTTGTCGTAGTCGCCGGCCTTGACCGCTTGCCCTAGCCCGGATTGCTGCCAACCCGGTCCCGCGTTATATGTGAGGCTCGTTAGAGCGGCCCGAACCCCTGGGGGCAGGTTCGGGTTGAAAGCATCCACACTCGCCGCGGCCTTGCCGACCTCGTCTTGAAAACGCTGCTCGTAAATGCCCTTCAGTTGATCGGCCGGGATATTTTCATCGCCCGGCTGGGCGCGCGTGCCATAGCCCGACGAATACTGCTTGTAGTCCCATTGCGCCCGAGGGACGTAGCCCTCGAAACCCTTGATCGCGTCGAGATAGGACTGATCTAGCGACATGAATTTAGATCTCGAGCCTCATAATTGGGATTCTGACCGCGAGAAGCCGAAAGAGCCCATCTTCGGCCCCGGACTTCCCGGCGCCTTGGCTTGGGTCATCGGCCTCGTCGCAGCCATAGCGATCAGGCAGCTTTTTCTTGGGTACTAACGGCGAGCGCCGGTAGCTGAAGGCGTCACAGCCAGGCCGCCAGCCGCACCGCGGCCGAGCTGCTGAGCAATCTGCCGGATGGTGTCGATCCTACGGGTGGCCTCATCGACCATCCGCTGGAGTGCAGCCGGGCTCATGTTGGCGCCGCGCTGCAAGAGGATATCGGCCACAGCCTGCCGGACCTGCGCAGTATTGCCGCTTAGAGCATTCTGGCCCGCGGCGAGAGCCGTTCGCATCGCCCCGCCCCAATTGCCGGAAAGAACCTGGCCGACCAGCGTGGGATTTACGCCCATGGCGTTCGCATCGGCCAGATTGTCAGCAGTCCGAGAACCGCCAAGCGCCTGGTTGCGGGTTTCGAACATGGTCATCTCGCGGCCAAGGCGGCGCTGCATCATGTCGTTGCCTGGCGCAATCGCGCGGGCCTCGTCACGAAAGGCGTCGGAGGTCAATGGACGGGCCTTGTTGACGCCATAGGCTGCGCTCTGGGCCTGCTCAACCAGGGGGTCAACATAACCTGTGCGGAATGCTTGCTGGCCCTCCCGCGTCAACCGGCCAAAGGCCGGAATGGTGTCTTCGGAGCGCCCACGCAAAGCAGCCGCGCGGCCGTCTTCGATTGCTTGGATATTGCGAGAAGCCTGAGCATAGTTCGCATTCGCCGCTCGGTAGCCGTTGCTGGCGTTCTCCATGGACCCATCAAGGGCACCAACCGCCTGCCGGATCAATCGAGCCCTGTTGCCGTAGCCCTGTTGCATGGCGTTCTGAGCTGCATCGGCCATGTCACTTCGGATGCGCTCAACGGCAGGGAAGTCATTGGGATTAACGCGCGCCAGCCGCTCGCGGAAGCCCCGCAGGACAGCCTCAATGCTGTCGTTTGGAGCCTGCAATACCTGCCCAGGCTGCGTTCCGATGGTGCGATCGATGTTGTTGAGTGCCGGCACCACGTCTACCTGCCCGGCGCCAGCTCGAGCAGCGCCGTATTCAGCGTCAGCCGCTGTTCGGCGCGCCGTCTCCATAGCCGTTCGCTGCTGAGCGGCAGTCTGGGGCGCATTGAAGCCCTCGGAGAGAGCCGCGGCCACCCGCCGGCCCTGATCGGCCTGGCGGCCTTCCAGAGCATCCACAACAGCCGTTCGACCCGCTCCAGGAGCCCGTGCGACCGTCGAAAGCATGCGCTGGCCGGAATTGCCGAGAGCATCCGCAAGGTTGAACACGCCCTGCCCTTCATTGGCAGCCTGCACCATGTTGAGGCTGATCTGGCTCGGAGACTGGCCGCTCTCCTGGATTGCTCGAGCAACCTGGCTCTGCGCAAACCCTTCCGGATTAATCCGGGCGCGAATGTTGCTGATCACGGGCGAAAGAGCTTGCCCTGCCAATGAGGTCAGACCAGGAGCAACGGCGCCTACGCCGCCACCAATAGCGCCGCCAAGCAGCGCGTTGTTGAACCGCTCGCCGATCGAATTGCCCTCTCCGGCGCCAGCCAAAGCGCCCATAGCAGCGCTATCCCCGGCCGCCGCGGCCGTGCGGCCAAGAAGGCCGGCGCTTGCAGGAAGCGCACGGGCGAACGAAAGGCCGCCGCTAGCAGTGCCGAGGCCCGTTCCGACGCCGCCAAGAATTTCCGCCGCCGTGCCCGCCGCGCCCGTGTTTTTGCGCGCGTCGTCCATAATCAGGTCTTCGCGGGCCTTGGCGTAGTTGTAGCCTTCACGAGGGCTAAACGTGCCTCGCTTGACCATCTCGAGCGGCGTCGAGAGGCCAGCAAGGATCTCATCGGCGAGATTAAAGGACGCGCCCTGAGCAAGGCGGCGAGTTAGGCCGGCGCCGGTATCGACGCCCTTGGCCTGAAGCGCGTTCCGCTCGTCAATCGCGGCTTGCTGATACTTGTCTGGGGCGGGCGCAGTCGGCCTCTTCAGATCGTCAAGCGACACGCCCTCACTGGCAACATAGGCATCGATATCCGCCTCAGGAGCATTCTGGGCGATCATCTTGGCGATGTTGCCCTTGATCCGTGCAATATCAGCCATCAATCAAGACCATATTTGGCTTTGAGATTGGTCGGGGCCGCGGCAGCAACTGGAGTGTCTGGATCAGTCCCGCCGTTGGCGGCCCTCCTAAGCTTGCGAAGTCCGGTGTCAACAGCTTCCTTGAAGTCCAGAAGGGCTTGCTTGGCCTCTGCCTCGCCTTGCGCGCGGTTCAATCTCGCCATAGCTGCGCCCGCCTTCTGGCCCTCAATGTCAGTGATGGCGCCGCCACCCTTCAACATTTGATAAGCTGACAAGAAGGACACGCCAGTTAGCTGCTCATAACGAGCAAGCGCGTCTGCACCGGCGTTACTGTGCGACCATTTCGGGCGGTACTGGTCAAGCTGGCCAAATACCTCGTTGAAGCCTTTATTGTTGATGAATTGATCGATCTTTTTCTTTGTTTCTTCGGCGTCGATGTCTGCGCCGTTAGCAAGCGCAGCTTGCGCTACCCCCTGGGCTTGTCCGCGCTTCTCGGCTGCCTCCTTGCCGGCAACATCCTTCGATTGCGTTCCGACCATCTGGCCGCTGCGCTTGTCGATGATGCCCCAAGAAGTGCCGAGATCGACCTTGTCAACGCCGCTGGAGATCTTCACGCCTTCCGGAAGCTTGGTCTGGATCGCCTCGCCGCTCTTTCCGGTCTGGATCAGGACAGTGTTTCCGTCCTTGTCCGTGCCATACTGAGGCGTCAGCGAGTATTCGCCTGACGTCGCCCTCTTCTGTTGCAGAAACTTAGCAAAGGCTGGGTCTTTCTGAGCGCGTTCAAACTCCTTAATATCTTCGGTCGAGCCTCCAATGCCCATGACGTGCGGCAGGACGGAGCGAAGCAGGACAGGATCAGCCACGATGTTCTTTGCGAGAGCGGGATCGATGCCCTTCGCGACCAAGAATTGCGCCGTCTGATTGTTCGGCTGCTGCCCAGTGAGCGCTCCAATCAGCGAGCCGCCATTGCCGAGGGTCTGAAGGTTTTCGTTGAATGCATTCAGGAAGCCGCCAAAGCCCTGAGGCTGCTGCGGCGCTTGCCCCTGCGTCGGCATCGCGTTCGGAGGGGTCATGGCCTGCTGCGGCACAAACTGGTCAGGGTTGCCGACACGCGGCATCTGATAGCCGCCAACGGCGATCGGGTTGGGTTGCTCCGCTTGCGGGAAGCCCTGAGACTGCGGGATCATCGCAGTGCTTGGCATCAGCCGGCTCAGGAGGCCGCCGTCTCCGCTGTACGTCGAAGGGCTGTAAAGATAGTCGAGGAGACCAGCCACTTATGCGACCTCCAGAGCCTTGTCGGTTGCGAGTTTGTAATCGACGGCCTTGTACGGCCCGATCTGGCCAACGGCTTCAGGCGCGTACTTCTCGACGTCCTGCGCCATGAGACCGATTTGGAATGCGGGCTGGCCCTTGTAGCGGTAGCGATAAACCGGCGTGCCGTCGAAGAGCGTTCCGACCTGCGTGATGTCTTCCTTGGCTCGACGGTCAGAAATGAACTTGAACATGTTCTGCATCGTAGACCCGCCGCCAGTGCCGCCGCCAAAGAGAGAGCCGAGACCACCAGCGATCGTGGCGAACTGTTGCGCTCCAGACATTTGCTGCTCGCCAGTCCGCGTTCCGCTTGAGGAACCGCCAAGTCCCGCGATGGGGACACCAATCTGCGCAAGGAGGCCAAGATTCTGAAGCGGAATGCCGAGCTTCTGAGCCTCAGCCGCGAGGATGTTGTTGGCTCCCGAGTTGAGTGCATCCTGGCCGGCGCCGATTGCACCAAGGCCAACGCCCTTATTGGCAAGATCCTGCTGGTTGAGACCGCTCAGCAAACCTGACGTGGAGTTTCCGGCGTTGTAGAGATTGCCCGCCGCGCCCTGCTGGTTGGCAACGTTCGCGTTGTACTGAGCAGCGATCGTCGGCGCGATGCCCTGAGAGATGCCGCGGCCAAGCGCCTGAGCATTCGCGCCAGAGAAGTCGCGTCCAGCCGCAGCGAACCTGCTATTATTGGCGTTCGTGATGTCCGACACCATCGTGCTGATGGCATCCTTGAAGCCGGCCGTATTGTAGGGATTGTAATCCGTATTCGAGGCCAGCGGCTGCGTTGCCTTCTGGTAGTCGAGATAGTTCTGATTGATCGCGCCGGTCTGGTTAAGCGCGCCGCCGCCATTGAGCAGGCTCGAGGTGTAGTTCTGCACGGCAGGTGCGTATTGGCCGACGCCAGACGCGTTCTGCTTGATCGTGTCGAGCGCACCGCTCTGAGCGCTGGTGAGACCGGTCTGCGGCAAATAGCTGTTGAGCTGCCCCAGGATGCCCTTGAGCGTGTCCTGTGCCGGCGCCCAAGGCTGGGTCTCGGACTGCTCGGTCTGAGTTTGCTTGCTAGTTCCGCCCAAGGCGCTTCTCCAAGATGACGTGTTCGGCGCGATAGCCAGTCAACACCCGCTCCCAACCTTTGCGGCCATAGATCCGCATAGAGGAGCAGCCTTCGTTTTCTGCGTACTTCTCGATTTCAGCGAACAGCGGAAGCCAGCGCTCCCGATCGTAGCCAGAGCAGGCCGTCAACACACAAATCTTGCTCAATGGCTTCACGATCTGCGTTGTCGCAGCCGCCAGCACTTCCTTGCCGTCCCAAGCGATCCAGACGAGCTGCACTCCGCTCAGAACATCAGCCTCGATGTCCGCAAAACTGCTCAGTCCAGTCCGCTCGATAGCCGCCCTGATCTTATCCCGCACATGCGGCCACATCTCATCGATGCGAGCCGGATCGACGCAGACGAGCTTAACGCTCACCCGCGCACCGTCACTACAAGGCCGGAGCGAAAGCCGTTGTTGGCCGACACATAGTACAGATTAAACGTCCCTGATCCGCCATCACCCGCGCCCAAGATCGTCGCGTAGTGATATCCCTCAGACAGACGACGCGATGCGGTAGCCGCAACCGGGCGAAGCGCGCCGCCCGTTCCGTCAGAAATGGCCGCCATACCATCCTCTGCCGTTGCGCCGTCAAATCCGATGGCAGCATAGACAGCGACGCTACCCGCGCCGGGATAGCCTGACCCCGCGATACTGGCTTGCACAACCTCATCAGCCCACGTCAGGAACTCGCATCGAACTTCGCTGTTGAGTTCAACAAACGTTGTGCTTGCCGTGCTCCGGGTGGCCGTTATGTGATTAACCAGGCCCTTAGACCCGCGATTGAAATACGAAAGCACAAATGCCTGCGTCGAGCTATCAGCCCATGCCGGTCCGGTAATGACGCGCGCCATGCCCACCAATGAGCGGGCATCGTCTCCGCTCTTGATCTCAACGCCCTTGTTGCCCGATGTCGTCGAGGTGGCGTGGCCCGTTGTCGAGGCTTCCAGCGCGTTTACGACACCGCCGCTCGCAGTGGCATAGATAAAATAGGTCGTCCCGGACGATAGGCTCGTCGCCGCCAGCGACACGCCGGCATCAGGAACGGTGCAGACAGAGCCGTTGACGATGATTGCATTGCCATTGTGCGGCGAAAGCAGGAGATTAGATCCTGACTTCGTTAGTCTGCATTGACCGCCGTACTTTATGGCCGCGATTGCCGCCGTATTCGCCGCGACATCGGTTTGCAGCGTCGTGACATCGGATTGCAGCGCTGCAATATCTGTCGTCGCCGACGTGATAGCACTGGCCTGCTGTTGCAGGGCCATGTTCTGCTTCTTGGGGTCAGTCTCAAGCGTGCCGGGCGCGTAGACCATCAGGTAAGACCCTCGGTCCTCACGTCAGGCTCGACGCCGGCCGCATACGTCCACGACGTGGACGCAGGGATTCGCACCTTGAACCGCGAGTAGCGCGTCGAGCGGCGCATATCGCAGCGTCCGGTTCGCGAGTTGCGCACGACCTCAGCCGTAGAGGTTGGAGTGTCCTGCTGTGTCTCGCGATAGGAGGCTGAGCCGTAGAACGTCGAAGCGTCCGTAACGGGCCGAAAGCCGTTCACATAGATCCGGCGCCCATCTGTACCCTGCTCTGCCGTCTCAAGCGTCGCCTCGAGGTTAGAGCCCGAGAAAAAGCCCATCTTGTGAGCACTTGAGAACTGTGCAATCAGCGGCTGGGTCGAAACTGCGAAGCTATCCAGAGAGGCGCCAAGCGCGTCGATAGACGATGACAGCGAGTCCAGGTTTTCGAGCGTAATGCCGGGCTGCGACATGCCCAACAGATATTCGCCGGTCATATCGACCGTAAACCAGCGGTCTAGAACATAGTCGTAACCGATGATCTTATCATAGAGCCCGGTCGTTCCAGACGTCGATTTATAGGCCCAGAACGCTCGGGTTGATCGCGGATCGGATGCGCCGATGAACATCCGCAGTTCAGTTTTATCGAGATCGTTAAAGAACGTTCGGTCAACCTTCTCGCGGCCAATCGGCTCAGGAAGACCGCCAGGCGCGATCTTGAAGAAGCCCTGAGCGGAGTGAAAGAACGTATAGATCCCCGCACGCACGATGCTGTAAGGCGCGAACAGACCCTGATCCTGCGCAATGCGCTCGATCTGGAAAATCAAGTCTGAGCCAGGGATGTAAGACATCCGCCGAATGGCTTGGTCCTGAAAAACAGTTCCGAACTCGCCGCCGGCCACACCGCGGACAATGCCACCGTCAGGAAAGTCCTGATAGTCTGACTGATTGGTGCCTGCGGTCCAGCCCGTGGTGTCATTCAGCGCGGACCAATGAATGCGATACGGATTCGAGAGAAGGCCGGACAGCACCAGGAAGCGACCCACAACCGAAATATATGACGCCTGCGGCGGGGAGCCGGAGTTATCAGCAAATGCGCTGGACGAAGCCAGGTTATAGACCTGAAGCACAGCGTTCTTCTGGGTGGCAAAGACGAGGTTGCCAAACTGTGCAAACTGCCACTGCGCATCGCTCGACAAGGACGAGTAGATGTGCGTGACCGAATGCGTGCCAGATCCGGCCGACGAGGTATTGATCGCCGCGCCGCCCGCTGTTGCCGACACCGTGAACGTGTTCGCCGTCAGAACCGTTTTGACGTAGTATGTCGTGCCGGGCGTTAATCCGGTCGGGAGCGAGCCCGATGTCGAGAAAACGACGGGATCATTGGCCACAAATCCGTGCGAAGCGAGCGTCACCACGCCGGGGCTGGCGTTCGAGATCGTGACGGTCGCTACCTTTGATACCGGTGTCCAGGAATAGTCCGTGTTGTTGGCGAGCCAGAGACGATCGCTCGTCCCGGCAAACACGGCCACTGAGCCGTCAGACTTGAGTGCATAGAACGCGCCGCGACACGCTCCAATCAGCGCCTGCGAGAGGATGGCGAAGTCAGGAAACGGGCCGTAACCATCCGCTCGCGGTAGCACGTTGTTGATGTCGTGCGACTTCGTTTGGCTCTCATAGTCCGAGGTATCAGGGTTCCATGCGCCGAACGGGAGCAGCGGCATTTAGGGGACGACCCCGGGCAGCGTGATCGTGCTCGGGCCTGAATTGGCCGTCTGGCGCTCGCCATGAGCGTTGAGCTGATCGATTACCGTCTGCGTGGCAAGGCCCCAGACCGCAAGCCGCTCATCGTTCTGCATGTACGGCGCCGCCTCGAGCAGAGAGCCGTAGAGGTACAGGTCGGGCGCCAGTGTCATCAGCCAATTGGTGGTATTGGTCGCGAGTGCCGGAATATTGCGCCGATAGATGACCTGGACGGTGAAGTTCTCGTTCGGCGTCGGCGCGAGCTCGATCTGATCACCCGTGATCGAGAAGTAGACCGGCTGAGCGGCGACGTTGTCGATGCTGAAGCGGTAATCGTCCATCTGGGTCTGCGTCATGAACCCAAGGCGAGGCTTGCCGACAACACCACTAAGCCGAACGCTGCGCATCGTCTGGAAGTCGGACGGCAGATCGAGAAATTCAGGGCTGGCCGCGCCGGTATCGACGGTAAGCGTGCTCCTGGTCTCCATCTGAGGATGGAGCAGAACACGGTTGAATTTGGCTTCGGCAAGCGTGACGAAGTCAGGGATGCGCGACGTCAGGTCGTCGCGGGCAAGCCAACCAGCAATGGCGGACGTGAGATCCGTGTAGTTGGCAAGTGCCATTTAGACCTTCCGGCTCTTGTGTTTGATGATTGTTTCTGTTAGTGTTTTAGACAACGGAGACACCCATGAGTCACAAGAGATTTCATTGGCCAGAAATGACCGGCGATTACCTTCGCTCAGTCGTTGAATACAGCCCTGACACGGGCGCTTTTACTTGGCTCGAAGACCGCCATGGACGAGGCGGGAAAAGCAAAGCGGGCACGCGCGCCGGCAGACAGAACAGCAAGGGCGCGATCGCGATTATGATCGACCGCAAGGACTACCACGCCCACCGACTAGCCTTTCTCTGGATGACCAACAGCTGGCCAAAGGGCATTGTTGACCATATCGACAGAGACCCAACCAATAATTCATGGGCCAACCTACGCGACGTTACGTTTGCACAAAATTCAGCTAACATCCTGCCAGAAAGGCTGTCCAAGACAGGGTTGCCGCGAGGCGTCTACCTCCTTCGCAGCGGGCGATATCAGGCTCAATACGGTCGAGGCGGATATGTTGGCGTATTCGACACCATCGAAGATGCAAGCGCCGCCGTACAGAAACTGATCGAAACGCGCGGCCTGACTGAATTCTTGCCTAAATGCGGCCCCTAAACGTGCGATATGGACGGTTCTGCTCGTTGTTGAGCCACCACTTCACAAAGTCTGTGTCGCCGTCTTTCAGGCGCTTGGCGAAGTCGCGGTAGAAGATGTTGAGGGGAATGCTCGCCATCTTCGTTCCGACCGCCTCATCACTGAAGCGCTTGCCGTAGGAGTCGTTCAGGCTCTCGCGGTTGCGGGCCAGAAGCTCTTCCTCGACAAGGTTCTCGGTCTTGCGGAAGCCAAGACCCTTCGCCCGATCCACCCAATAGACGTAGTGGCGCCGAAGGCCGTCGTCCGAAAGCTTCTCGAATTCCCAGAGGTGATCCGGGATGCGAGAGGGGTCAGGCAGCGATGTCATCGGCCCGTTCGGCGATCTTCTTCGAGACCAGAACCTTGGCCTCATCGATCGGAAGGCGGATGGTCGTGCCGGCCCAGATCTTGGCGTTGACCAACACCTTGCCGTCCTTCTCAATTGCGCCGTAGCCAACGCCAGGCGTAGCGTGCGGCTTCATCTCGCGCTCGATGAACTTCTCGGGCTCGATGACTTCCATCTTGCCCAGAGCGTTCTTGCGCTCAACCTTCTCTTTGAGATAGCCGACGATTTCGTAGGCGCCGAGCGGAACGTAGTTCTTGTTCAGCACGACGGGGAACATCTTCGCTTCATTCTTAGCCTCAGGAGGGCTCATGTCCGGTTCCTTGGGTTTGCGCTCATAGACGCCTTTCGGCATATTGGTTAGTCCCACGCGAAGGTGCTGACATTCGCGCAGAAGCGCAGGCCAGGACCAATACCGTAAGTGGTGTAAATTCGCTTGCCGTCAGAGGCCGTGACGCCAATCACGTCACCGTAACGAAGCGATCCCGCGGCTCCATAAAAATAGAGCGGCGACGTTTCCTCAACAGCAGCAAGCGTGTCTGAGGTTGAATACCGCCAGATAGCGGCCGAGTCCGGGCTGCCCTGCTCAACGAAAACCAGATTCGCGGCGTTGAATGCCATTTTAATTCCTTCGGAAAGAGAAGGGGCGCCCCGTAGGACGCCCCATAGAGATTACTAGACCGCAGCGCTAAACGGCGTTGCGACGGTGCCAGTCGAAGAGGTGTGGCCAAGTACGCGCCAGAAGCCCGTCGCCACGTCCTCAAGCTCGATGTAATCGCCCTTGACGCCGCCGGTCGTGGTGCCGTTCAAGGTGATCGTGTCCGAGGTCGAAGCCGTTTCGTATGCGACAACGAGATTGCTCGCGCCATCTGTCGCAGAAACAACAACGCCCTGCATGACATCGGTCGAGTTGGCAACCTGGATTTTTGCGCTGTTCGACGTGATGGTCGTGTGAACATGAAAGCGGTAACGGTCTCCGCTGCCGGTAGAGGCCGGCAGGGTGACAGTCGCGCCGGCTGCAACCGCGAACAGGAGAACCGGGCCGTTTGCGTGAATATCACGGTCAGCCGTAATGGCCGCCGTGATGCTGATGGGAGCGAAGGGATAAGCCATGTGTGCGTCTCCTTAGGTCGAAGAGGTCAGGCCGAACAGGTCGGCGGCAACGCCGTGCGCAGCCTCATTCGAGACGAGCAAGGTGTATTCGGTCACGAGAACGCGCTTCTCAGCGTCGCCCGTCTTGGCCGGCTTCTCGAGCTGGATGTCATCGAACACGCCGAGCGACACCATGCGCGGGTCGATCAGGAAGGCGTTGCGGGCGACAGTCGCGCCAGCACGCGCCATCTGGCGGTTCGGAACAACCGAGATCGGGCCGAAGTCCGACAGATACATATCGGCCGCGGCGACGATGGTGGTCTGGCCCTTGCTCGGGGTCTCGTAGCGCTGCGGAGCAACGTTCGAGTCCGACATGAAGGTGGAGAACACCGTCTTGGTGTACGGCGCCAGCATCAGGGTCTTCGGCGAACCACCCGCGTTGTAGGTGGACAGGATCACCGAATCCAGGATCGCCTTGGTGAAGGCGCGCTGGGTGCCGTTGGTGGCCGCATCGACAACGCTGGTCGAGGTGTTGAAGCCGCCCGAAGAACCGCCCGAGCCCATGGCGTCGTTCGAGGCGAGCCATGCGCGGAAAGCACCAAGCTTGCGGTTGGTCGCGCCATTGCCGGAGCCCGCGGTCGATGCCTGGTTGCCCAGAACGATCGCTTCCATGTCGATGCGCAGCTCAACGCCCTTCTTGGCGACGTTGTACGCCAGTTCCGACTTGCGGCCAGCCTTCGAGGTCTTGTCCTGGGTGCGCGAGACGATGATCTTCTTGTCGGAGATCTGGGTGTAGTTGCCGACGCGGGTGGGCGGCGTGATGGCGTCGTAGTTCCAGTCGTTGCCTTCCGGCTGGTTGTTCGCCGTGTCGGGCGAAGCCAGGGTGTCCAGCAGCCACTCGGGATGCGTGGAGGCGACCGGCTTGCGGCCGATCAGCGACAGGAACGGGGTCTCTTCCGGGGTGATCTGATAGATCTTGTCCGCGAGCTCTTCGCGGTTGCCGCCAGCGGCGCTGACGTCGTAGGTCTCGTAGGTATTGCTAACCTGAGCCATCTCGGCTCCTCCTATGCGTTAAAGATCAAGGTCCATGAGGGAGCGCACGCCGGCATCGAATGAGCCGGTCTTGCGCAGTTGCTCGCTCCTGACCTGAGTTTCGCGGGAGGATTTGGCCTTCGGGTCCATGCGCTTCTTGCCCGTCAGAACGGGCTTCGACTGCACGGCTTGCTTGACGGTCGGAAGGGTCTTGCGAGCCCTGCGATAGGCTGCAAGGTCGCGATACACGCGATAAAGCCGATGATCGATCGCGCCATCCAGCTCCTCCGCAGAGAAGCCGTATTCGCTCATCGTATCGACCGCTTCGGTCCAGAACTTCCCGTAGACCTCCGGCTTTTTCAGCTCCGGCATGGCGTCGAGGAGAAGCTTGGCTTCGCGTTCGCGCAATTCCTTCTGCTGGCGCTTTTGCTCTTCAGTCGCCCGGGCCTGCGTGGCCTGAGACGCCTGTTGCAACTGCGTCAGTTCTCCGACCTTCCGCTCATAGTCATCCTTGAGCCGCCAATAGCCGACCGGGTCGAAGTTGGGCGACTTGTCGTCCATCATCGAGGGGTCTGGCGGCTGAGGAATGAACTTCTGAGCAACCTGAAGGATTAAGTCCCGCTGCTCCTGCAAGGTGCGAGCGTGTTGTTCAACCTCGGTCTTCTGGGTCGCGAGAGCCTTGCGCTCTTCAGCGAGTTCCTGAGTGCCGCGGGTGAACGAAGCTTGAGCGAGATATCCGCGCTTGAGATCCTGAACGGAGATCACGGTGCCGTCTTTCAGGCGCACGTTTGCAGTATCGGCAGCAAACTTGCCCTGCTCGTAACCGGGTCCGTCGTTCTCTTCGGCGGCTTCCTCGTCGGACGACTCCTCGGCCGCCTCTTCCGTGGCCTCTTCGGCTTCGGTATCGGCTTCCTCGGCTTCATCCTTTTGACCCTGATCTTCTTCCTGGAGGTCCGTTTCCGGGTCCGCGAGAACATCAGTCAGTGCATTTACGCCGTCATCGAAAGACAACGGCTCGTCGTTACCAGCGGCCGGAGCCGGGTTGGTGTCTGACATTAGGTTTCCTGTATGTTGGGCCGGGAGTCGTTACGCGAACGAGCCGGCGTCTTCCTGCACGTCTGCCGCTAGGATGTAGCGGTCGAGACAGTTGCGGATTTCGTCAACGACAGCGACGCGCTGTTGCCAGCGCACGATCACTGCGTAATTGTCAGCATCGGCCGTCGCGAGCGCGTTGAGTGCTTCCGAGCGGATATCGGCCATCGCCTTCTGGAATATCTCGTCAGCCTTGAGCCTTGCGGCTTCCTTGGCGAGGTGGCTGCTCACGCTACCGTCTTAACGTTGATCTTGTCGCCAGTCGCCAGAGGCCCAAGCAACGGGCTCTCAAGGCCGGACGGGATGCCAAGGCCCGCACTGGTCGCGCTCGTCTCGGTCGTCGCCTGCGCATCCGGCGTGCTGCCAAAGGCCACCAGGATCGCCGTGGTCTCGGTATTCAGGACAAGGGCATATTCGCCCTGCTCTGCCGTGATCGTGGACGTGCTCGCGACGCTCAGGACTTCCTTTTTGCGGATGCGGCCCGCAGCAGTCCCGCCGCCGCCCGCGCTCACCGCCTTCACAAAGCAAACGACTGCGCTCATTTGGTTGATCCTATCTCGCTAACCGACTTCCGGGTGGATTACCCACTCGCCGCACCAGTCGTCTTCCAAAATTTTAGGCCATTTCTCGACAAACCCGGGAGGCCGGCGATGGCACTCCAGATCATACCCGCCCTCCGGATGGTCGGCATCTCGGGCGAACTTACAATTGTCGCAACTCTGTTTGTCCAAGGTCATTTGCCATCCCCTCCCGGCTTGGCCTTCGCCTGCTCCATCTTCTGATCATGAGCCTCTTGGCTCTGCATCGTCTTGAACACGCCCGCTTCCATCTGCTGGCGGTGCTGCTCGGCCTGCTGCGCCATCTGCTGCTCGTGCATCTGACGCTTCATTTCGAGCTCGGCCAGCTTCAATTCGCGCTGCAACTGGAATTCAAGAATGGCAAGTTCCTTGTCCATCTCGAACTTCTGCTGGGCCTGGATCATCTCGGCCTCAGTCTTCCGGTTCTGAGCCTCGATGTCGGCCTGCATCTGCACGGCCTCGATCTGGGCCTTACGCTCGTCGGCCTGCGCGTCCAATTGCGCCTGCTGCTGACCGAGCTGAAGCTGCGTCTGAGCCTTGACCTGCTCTTTCTGCATCTCCGGATCGGGCCGGTTTGCGGCCTCTTGCTTCATTGCCTCAAGCATCTCGGGCTTGATGTCGAGGTAGAACTGATCCGGGTTCTTGATGCCGGCGCTTTCAGCGAGCTTTATCGCTGTCATGTTGATCTTTGGCACCATCTCCAGCGCCTGGGCCGCGAAGCCGCCCTGCGCCAGCCGATCCGTCATCGCCATCTGGACGTTCAGGATCGTGTTCAGCATCGCCATGTCGCGATCCCGAGAGCCCGTCCCGAGGCCAATGTTGATCGTGGCGTCCATGTTGGCATTCCACGCCCGCGGGTCCATCTCAACCCACGTATCGCGAAGCCGGATGGTGCGCGGCCTGTCCTGATGCTTCACGATCAGCTTCAGGATCTGCCGGAACACACGCCGCCAGCCCAATTCAGCCTGGTTGCGCGCGATCAGCTCGATTTGCGAGTACGCCGCGTCCTTCTGGTTCTGGTTTGCGGTCGCAGTCTGGTTCTGAAGCGCCTCGGGGTCCAGCGCCATGGTGGACCGGGAAACGCCCGTTCGCATCTCACGAACGTTGTCGAAGTGCTGAAGGGCCAGCAGGATTTTGTCCCCCACGTAGGGGATATCAACGGGCTTGATGGGGAGAGGAGCGGACCCCTTCTTGCGCCAGATCGTGGACCCAAACCGCGGGCTTCGAAGTGTATCCGGGTTGACAACCGTGCCCTCCTCGGCCTCGGTCATCGGGTTATTCACCCAATAAGTATTATCCAGAAATCCGCGAGTTAGAACAGTCTTAACGCGTTGAATGTCTGAAACGTCGTCTGCTACCGACCGAGCGTCCCAGCGATGCGGCACAGGCTCGCAGGGGATGTCGGAGAACGGCACATCATCGTCCCAGACTTCCCAGTCCAGGAGCTCGCCAGTCGCGCCCGCGCCCGCGTAATAGGCCCGCACGGTCTCGGCAATGCCGTCCCCGTCAACGTCCGCCTTGACGTAGCACTCGAACAGCTCGACGAAGAGCATGGACTCATCGCCGACGTTGTTGAAGAACAACGAAGAGGCATCGTCCCGAGAAACCTTCTCTTGCTGAAGGTTCGAGAAGCGATCAACCGGCAGACTTTCGACTAGATCGCGGTCAAAGCCCATCCGGATCAGCTCCGAGCGCGTCGTGTCCCGCCGATGCGCCACGAAACGGGCATCCTCGATGCAGGTTGCCTCCCGATCAAGGAGGAAATCTTCCGGCTCGATGCACTCCACCTTAAGCCGGCCAGTGCTCACGACACGCTTGACCTTCACGTCGAAGGTCTGAATTGGCATTTCCATCA
>Ga0214545_1006674_pt1 | contig 19931 bp, 15 predicted proteins | sample CNSS4metaG_FD_160064 | JGI IMG/M metagenome (GOLD analysis project Ga0214545, IMG submission 160064) | Root nodule microbial communities from cowpea collected in UCLA plant growth center, Los Angeles, California, USA - CNSS4 | ecosystem: Host-associated > Plants > Roots > Nodule | place: USA...
GAATAAGGTTTACAAAAAGGTAGTTCATTGTAATCTTATTTATATATGAAGTGCAAGTTTATAACGATTTAAAAGGGTTACATGTTAGTTAAATAACATAACGACAACTAATCAGCATAATGAAATATATCATACACATCTATGACTAGCACACAACTCTTCTAACTAGTAAATGGCATTTACAACCATTCGACACTACATCCTAAAAAGAGTTCATTATACTAAAATATACAAACTTCATTTTGGACTACACCTACCTTGTTTTATAATTAGTATCAAAACTTTTAATAGGTCCAACAATGTATAAATTTACTCCTTGAAACAAGTTCGTGTAGACATATGTCAAATTCTCATTAGTGTCGGTCTTCTTTACTTTAATCCTTTCCTATGTGGAAAGAAAGTGATACGTAATGTTAACATGATTTATCTTACCATGTTTCACATTATCCTTGATCTAACATATTTCACTTAGATTATCACATAAATTTTTAATCTTTCTTAGTGTACCTTAATCACTCATCTAATCCTTTAACCATATCCTATTGAAAATAGAAGGATATTGTTGATCAAGATCAAGCAAATTGTAGTATTGAAGATGTTTTATGATAATGCTAAAACAACTAGCTCTAGAAGGGGTGATTAAAGTCATTGACTCACCAATAACTAGACTAGATGGTCCAATGAACAAGCAAAGAAAAAACAATCAAGAGTTAGCTCACCCAAACACATGGGTTATGTCTACTTTTTCTTTAAGACAACTTCTTTATTGATTAAAGAAGAAGATTGATATTTTATTCTCAATCTTAAAGACAAGTAAAGTTTTGATGATGATAATAAATGAGAAAAGTTGAAGACTTAATGATGATTATGATTTATGGAGAACTATTGAAGTGTAAGGCCTACTTTTTCTGTTCTTAATATTTAAGGGTCTAGCCTTATATGTTGGGCCTAAGGCCAGCCCAAAGGGTGCCAATAGACCCCTTCTAGCCTCTTGGTTTTCCATTCTGCCTTCACTTTGCAAGACAACTCCCTTCCTCACTTCTCTCTTCACCAAGCTAGCTAAACTCCAGTTATTCCATGTAAGTTGGTCCTCAACTCATACTTCCTCTTCTATAGCTTTATTGTCGTGGCTCCAACTAGGGTTCATCTTAGAAACCTCGTTTTCGATTTGGTGTCAGTATTTCCAGCTCATAAATCTGTTCCTGGAGTTGTGGTGCTCATTTGTTGGGTGCATATGTCATTTGCTAGCATTTGTCCATGTAAGAGAAGCTTGAGTTTCATTGTTTTTAAGTTATTTTGCTTGTTTGGTCAGTTTTACGTTATGGGTGCTTGATACATGTTGTTGGTCGTGTGATAATATGTTGCTTGTGCTGCTGGAGTTTTGAATCTAGTTTTGCATGCACGAGAGCAGGTGGAATCTGCTATGCTCGTCTAAGCGAGTTGTTTTTCGCCCAAACGAGAAGCTCTCGCCTAAGCGAGAATAGCAACAACTCACCCCCCCCTCTATATTTTGAGGGCTCACCTATTCGAAGGCCTCTCGCCTGAGCGAGATGGGCTAGCTTGAGTGCGACCTCAATGTGCTCTCTATTTGCAATCTCGCCCAAGCGAGAGCTTGTAGCTTGAGCGAGAGGTTCCTCTCGCTTGTGCGAGAGCTCATTAGCCTGAGCGAGATTGACATAGTTAGTTGAATACTGGTATGTTCCCAATAATTGGATGGTTTATTGCTTTAACAAGCTTAAGTATGATACCTTGTATGTTCTATATGATATGATGGCATTGGAATTGATGAGCTTGGTATGAATAAAATCATGAATCATGGTTGGTTGGTTGGTTGGATATTGGCATGGGATTGTTATGCTTGATAAACTTGTGGTTGGTTGGAGAGACATGGTTGTGGTATGAGATAGACGTAATTCCATGAGTCTCTTGGTGAGATTTCATGGTGGTGTTGTAGTGTATATAATTAGGTAAGGATTCAAGTAAGGATTCAAGTAAGGATTGCATCTTGAAACTCTAAAGAGTCAGTTAGTCTCATGTAGAGCGGATTGACACAAGTGGTGAGAGTAGCAGGAGGCCCTAGTCTTTGTCAGGATAATGGCCTCAGATGTTTGAAGGATAACCTTGTGCGTGGTAGGGTGAAACTCATTGGCAATGGCTCTATAGAGTAGTAGAGGTCACCACAAGCGCAAGCATATGGTGAATCTGACCTATTATATGTATCCGGATAAATTGAGTCTTGGAGTCTTGTTGATTGTTATCATATGCTTGGATGATTAGTGTGTTCTTGAATTTTAATTGTGTGCTTAATTGTATGATAAAAATATTTTTACTCTAGCTTACCCTATTTGCTTGTGTTTTTCTTCTTGTGTGGTTTTTCTTTTTGCAGTCATCACCAATTCCTTGGTGTGAGCAGATATGGGAATCCCTGGTGATTGTAGTGACAATGGGAACGTTGCAGCTTAGTTGGTCATGAGTTGAAGTTTGGCTCACTACTGAGCTCATGTTTGAAGAACTTTTGTTGATCTGTAATTTCTTGCTCTATGAGCAAGATTTTGGACAACTGCTGAACTTTTGAAGTTTGTTCATGGCATCGTGGTGTGCCTTAGTCTTTCTCTTCAAGTATATTTTGAATAACTATAATGGTTGATACATATATACTTCATGGTGTTGCTCTTTTATATTATATTATATGTGATGTTTCATTTATAAGATTTATTCTCTATTAAATGGGATGTTACATGAAAAGTTAAAGAGATTTATGGAGAATTGTTAAAGAGTTAAAGAATGTTTGGATTTAATAAATTAAAGAGTTATAAAAATAGTTGTTGAAGCCATATAGTCTGCATATCTTAATTATGATAGTAAAAATAGATGGTCACAAGTTAATGATGATGATAATAAATGAGAAAAGTTAAAGACTTAATTATGATGATGATTTATGGAGAATTGTTAAAGAGTTAGAAAAAGTTTGGATTCAATATATTTAAAGGCTTATAGATTTAGTTGTTCAAGCCATATAATTTGTATCTTAATTATGATAGTAAAAATAGAAAGTCACAAGTCAAAAGGTAGAACCCAAGTAGTAGAGCACCAAGAAACTTTAGAGACTTTTATTTTTTCAATCAGCATTTGAATAATTGATTATTCTTAGTGATAATCGATTATCTTAGTGACAAATGATTTCTTGAGAAAAGCTTATGAAATAAACGATTAATCTTAGTGATATTCGATTATTTAAGTATTTTTCAAGTTTAACTTTAATCCTTTATATAGGTCTTTGAAGATGATTATTGCTTCAAACTAACTCTGATTGATTATTCTTTGCCAACTTCATAGATCACATGATGACTTTTGTTGACTATAATCTTTTAGACCAAAGCTTTAATGTTTTAAAGCTTAATATTTTATCTCGTAAGGAAATAATTCAAAAGCATTTAATAAAATCATGATCCAGTTGCATTATAAATTTCAACACTTCTTATTCTTATTTTGTTTTCTTTTTTATTTTCTAATATGAGCATTGTAGAACATAACATTGTGTTGATCATTCAAAGAGTATATTATATATATTCCATGTTTTACCAATCTTGATTCGTTATATGTTTAGAAAGCAATTATGATTATGATTGTCATTACACAAGACATTTAACCTTAAAATCTAAAGGCTAATAGAATGTGTAAGATCGGCAAAGACCACTTGATGATCTGATACACTATATATATATAGCTTACATAAAATGCACGTTAGCAGCACATAATCAATATTTGTTATCATAAAAAATCTTTATAGAGACTCACAGGGAGTAGAATATATTTGGGTCACAGTTATCTCCTCCTTTCTTATAATGAAAATGTTAGAAATTCAAGTATGAGTCTAAGTCTCACATTGACTAGAAATGAGAAAATAGAACACTATATAAGGATAAAGGTAACGACAGACGTATCATCTTAACGATTTTATTTATTTATCTATTCATATTTATTTTATTTTTTATATTTACTCCTTGAGGTGTCCTTAACCTCATCTCTCCTTCCCTATTGAACATATTTATTTAATTATATTTACATTTAGTTATTTACTGGTTCTTTTTATTTATTTATATATTTTTTATTATGCACGGTCCTATTTATCTAATTTATATTAATATTTAATTATGTATTAATCTTATTTATTTAATTATATTTGTTTCCAATTATGCATTGGTCCTTGATATTTATTTATTCTATTATATTGTTTGTTTTCAAATATTTACTATTTTATTTGCTTATGGTAACAATAAAATTTATGATAAATAAATATTTGATTATTGTAGTTGGGTGATCTTGAAGATTCCAATAAATAAATTTCACTCAAAATTAGATGTTCTTGGATTATTCTATTAGTCATGGTGAAACTTATTTATCTTGATTAGCCACTACAAAATTAATCTAAATCTTTATAGACTATGATAAAATGGAATATGTGGATTTAAAAGGGTATTTGTATCTATTTTTCATTGTTATGGTTTTTACATGATATTGTATCATTTCCCTATTTTAGTTTTTGTGTACGAAAAACAAAGATGGAAGCACCAAAAGTTTCAAACCCCTTCATATCAGAAATTATTGTCGTTTTTCCTAGAACGAGATGGTAGACTAATGTTGTTAATAATTCTATAATATTTCAAGAGACGGGTTTCGCAACACTTACGTTTCTAACCGCCCAGATGCCCCCTCTTTTTGGAAAGACCAATAATGGTCTCTTTTTACATATCGTCAACTATTAATGTCAATCCTCTTATGAACCTTTTCCATCTGACTGTTTCAAGATTAGTAAAAATAATATTAGATAAAGAAGGAATTGTAAATATACACTACAAGAAAATGTTTCATTAGTAACCAATTCTAGTGACCAAAAGTTGTTAGTTACTATAGTAACCAATTTAGAGACTAATTTAAAAATTAAAAAATTATTGATTACTAAAATAGTCATTATTATAAATAAAAAATTATAATTGGTCATTAATTAATTAGAGACAAATTTAGATCTAGGTCATTTTGGTAGCCAAAACGTAGGTAACTAATTTTAAAGACCAATTTAGTGATCAATTATAATTTATTATTCATAATAGTGACTATTTTAGTAACCAATAATTTTTTACTTTGTAAATTGGTATCTAAATTGGTCATTATAGTAACGAACAACTTTTGGTCACTAAAATTGGTTATTAATGAAGCATTTTCTTGTGGTGAAATAACATCCATTCCCCTTCCTCTTGTAAAATATATAAGGTTGCTATAAATTATTTGGTGTAACATTCTAATTAATATATATATATATATATATATACTTATGTTCCTATGTCTAGATCTATGTTTTATAAAAATTTAAGTATTATATAATAATAACGAATAATTGATTATGTTAGACAAGGATAAATGACATATGTATAAATTCCTCTTTGATTTTATTTTATCAAATTTCAAGTATTATATATATATATATATATATATATATATATATAAAAAAAAAAAAAATATATATTTATTTTTTTATATATATATATATATAAAATAAAAAAAAAAAAAAAAATATATATTTTTTTATATATATATTTTATTTTTTGTGAAAAAATTATATATATATATATATATATATATATATATATAATAAAAAAAAATAGATTGGCATATGTAAGTGAAAGGACATCACACTGAGATGGTATCAAAGTAACCTTTCATGCGAGACATGTCGTTCATCATAAGATGTTTTTTTACAAGTACTAAGTTAACAATTCTAGATAGCAAATAATAGGAGGAACAATGAATTGACTGAAGCATTGCAAGCTACCATAAACATGACTACTCCTTTAATAAGGAACCAAAGACTTGAAGGAACTACCAAGTCACAAGGTTTAGCTTAATTTAGGAGAAATAAACCTCCACAATTTTCCGAAGGAAATGAGCAAGAAAAAGTTGAACTGTGGATTAAGGAAATGAAAAAAAACATTTCAAGTTATGAAATATGTTAACAACCAAAAGGTGAATTAAGTTGTGTTTACGTTGATTAGAGAAATTGAATGTTGGTGGGATAGTACCAAAAGATTACTTGAAGGGGGAGAATAATTACTACTTGTGAATTATTTAGAACAAAGTTTTTAGAAAAATATTTTCCAAATGATATGAGGAGAGCAAAAGAAATAGAGTTTATGTAGTTGGAAAAAGGAAGTATGACATACGAGAATATGCTTTCAAGATTGAAGAATTAGGAAAATACCATACTTTTTTTATCACCTAGAGGAGAGGATGAAGTGTATAAAATTTGAAAATGGACTTAGGCCTGAATTGAGGAAAGCATTAGGGATACCAGAAATTTCTAATTTTCCTACACTTATTCACAAGTGGAGTTTTTGAATATTTTGAATACATTCAAAAGAACAAACCAGTTTTTGACCCTAGACAAATAAGACATAATAAGGAAAAACCTTATAATCACCCCCAATGGAGATCTCAACCTAGCCAATCTTCTTCAAAAAATTCTAGTAGATATGTAAATAGTCATATCAGATTCTTTAAGTGCAGACAAGATGATTATATTAAAGATTCTAATCTTAAATGACCTATCTATTTCAAATGTGGAACACTTGATCATGTACTCTCTGAGTGTAGACAAAAGAAGCCACATTTCAATCCTACTACACCCAAGATAAGACCTACCACAACAGGAAGAGTCTACCCCGTGACTGGAGTTGAAGTTTCTCAAAACCATGATCTAATTCAAGGTATGTTTTTTATTAAAGGTAAAACTTTAAATGTATTGTATTGGGACTAATATTGGTAAAAGTTAATGGTGAGGATCAAATTGAGTCATTTTTAAGAAAATGACGATCAAATTGAGACAACAAAAAAGTTGAGGACCAAACTGAAATTTCTTGACAAATAGAGGAATCAAAAGAGTAATTTAACCAAAATACTAATACATATTTTTCAAGTATGGCTTCAAAATTGTGTTCATAACACAATGAAAGGTTACAAGTGCGTTAGTGATCCCTGTAAGACCCACTAAATTTAAATAATTAAATAAATAATTATTTAATAAATGTGGGTAAGAGAAGACTTTATGACATTAAATACTAACTTTCATGATGTGGCAAAGTACTAGCTCAAGTGGTTGAGAGTACTTTATTATGTGAGAGGACTTGGGTTCAAGTCCTATGTATGCCATTTGTGTAGTATTTAATTTTAATGTTTTAATAATATGCATGTGCGTGTTAAGTAAAAATATAGTAATTGAATTATACTAGTTGGTATGAAACATGATTTGGTTGAGTGGTTGAGCATTGAATTGGTATTGACTTGGCAATGGCATGGTGGTGGGTTCAAGCCTTGGGAAAACCTAAATTAAACTTTTTTTTTTGCTAATGTTGGATTTGGATGGAATGGGAAGGTTAAAGGAAACCCTAACTGATCTAGCAGCCATGGGTGGCTATAAAACAGCCATAAAGGGACCATGAATGACAATTAACCATCAATTAAGTGGAAATTCCGTTTTGCATTATTGACCTAATTTTAAAGCACCGTTTAAAAGGTAAAATTTGAGTATTAGGAAAGGTTTTGGCAAGGTTGAAACTATACCAGAAACAGAGCATGAAAGGAGAGTCTTGGTGAGTGTTGGGTGAGGTTGTGGGTCTGAATTGGTAGAAGAGCAAGAAGGATATTGGCAAACAAGGAGGAAGTAGCAAATTTATCAAATTGAGCAAGGAAATCCATGTTAGGGGAGTTCCTTTTGATTGGTTTATTTGCAATTGTATGTAATCGTGAATTGTCAAGTGTTTGGTATTGCATGTTCTTGTTTTTCATCTGAGTTCAGTCAGGTTTCTGGAATTTTCCAGAAACCGCCTGGCGGTCACGCATGCCCTGCCAGGCGACACAAGCTGCAGACCCAGTTTCTGGGTTTCCTCCATGAACCGCCTGGCGGCAGAGGATGATCCGCCAGGCGACGCGGGCACGATTATGAAACTTTTGGTTGTTTTGGGTATTTTGTGGTATTTGTGATGTTGCCGTGACGATCTTATGCTTGAATGCGAATTTTGATGAGTATAGTTGGTTGTGTAATTATGGTTATGTGGGATGCATGAATTCTATATGAAATTAGAGGTTAGCGTTTATGTTGGGGATTGGGTAGAGTTCAGTTTGATTGATGACTATGATGAATACACTATTTGAGGGAATTAATGTTAATTTGAACGAACCAGGAACTCTGTCATGTATGTGTTTGCAATATTGTGATAGTGTGAATATAGGTATTGTGAGTTGGGGTGATTAGGAACCAGAACTGAACTGGAATCAAACGGGTAAAAGCTCTGTTGGCAAGTACTGCCTGGCGGGTTCTGGGTGGCCGCCAGGCGATACCTCAGGTTCGCTGGTGGTTTGGGTTCTGTGTGTTCTTCGTGTTTTGGGTGTTGTGCCGGGTGAATTAATATGCATGATAGGGCTTAGTGGAAGAGTAATGAGGTGAAGAGAACTCGGGCATTAATAGAGACTGTATTTATTTGAAAGCTGGAATGAGGACATTGTATAGTCACTAGTTAATTGATTTGGGTGGGTTAATTGGTAATGCATGGAGAGTGAAGTAGAATGAGACATTTATGTAAATTTGCTTGTGTGCCAATATTTGAGAAAGATGTTATTGCAGTGTGTAAAAATGCATGTTAGTGTTGTAATTACCTTTGGGTGGTTGAGAGTGATGCCTGTGATTGGTTGTGATCAAATATTTCCATGTTTGTGTAGTCCTTCAGTATATGTAAATACCGTATTGACAACTTTGGGGTATGACACAATGTATAAATTATGGACGAGGGGTTAAGCCTAATGATCCCTGTTTTGGTGAGATTTATATGCATATTTGTAATGTGTTGTGTCGTAATTCCTTGAGTGGTATGTTTTGAGATCCTTTGGGATCTGTTTAAGTGCCTAAAAACTAGTAGCATTGTGCTACTGGTATAGTGCCTGGCAGCGTGAGCGAGCCGACAGGCAGACAGGTTACAAACCAGTTACAGCGCGAGCAGGGCGCCTGGCGGCAGGGATGGTTCTGCCAGGCGAAATGGTGAAACAAAAGGCCTGGGGGGAGGCTGGCGCCTAGCGGCGTGTGATGGGTGCGCCAGGCGGTGACGACAGTGCATGGCGCCTAGCGGCAGGGTGGTGTCCGCCATGCGGTGACGGTGCAGTGATGAGTCTACAGGCGCCTGGCGCCTGGTGGTGTGTGATGCCCGCCAGGCGGTCTGGAGCTCGATTCCGCCTCGCGGCGTGAGATGCGCGCCAGGCGGATTTGGTCCAGGGATGGTGCGTGAGGAAAGTTTTCTACACCGCTTTAAGGGATGTTCATGATACGATGCTTTGGCTGGGGCCCAGTTACGAGTGTATCTTGTATTGGGGTAACACGTGACCACTTGAGGTTGTAGCCTGGTGGTTTAGGAAGTCCAGTGGAGTGCCTCACTGGTATCAAAAACTTGTCAAGAATGGTAGTCTTATTCAATGTCCAATAGTCAAAGCAAAACCTCTAACATTGGGTTTGATAATCCCTGTTCTCAGCATTTCCGCAACTTGTTTCTCAATCTTTGTCTTCAATAAATGTGGATAACAGTAAGACCTAACATTAATAGGGTTTATTCCCGTCTTAATTGGAATTTTATGGTCCATATGCTTGCTTGGTGGTAACCCCTGAGGATTTTATGTGCCTATATATAGAGGTACCAATAACTAATATGGACAATTTTAGTCATATAATGGATTTGATTTCATTAAAGAAAGGATTCTCTTGGTTCTTGGCTTAGGCCTCTGGTTCTTATCAAAGATTAACATCTTTGTGGTGAATCTTCACTTGGCTTATCAATTTGCTAGATTGTGGCGTCCTTCATCTTTGTCTTATTCTGCATTCTTCTTTGATTCATTCGTGTCGTGCCTCTTGAGGATTGAAATACAAAAACGATCATACTCTTTCATGGATAGGATCATATCATCTGGTATCTAGGACAAGGTTCTCGTTTGAATTTCTTCTTCTATCTTAGTTTTTTGTCATATAAAAAAAACCTAAAATTTTTGAATGTTTTTGTGTTCTATGCTTTGTTTTGAAATTTTGTTGTTTCATTATTCTTATTTGTAAGGAGTCAAACCCCTAAGGTTTTTTTTCCAATTTTGTTGTATTTTTAATTTTTCGTATTTTTTTTCTATTATTCATTTAAATTGTGTATTTCTACATTTGATTCGTGGAAATTATTTATTTTTGTGTTTGAGGATTTGCAAGTGCAATTACTTTCATTTACATGAGTCTAGGGGTTTGAAGGATAAATTGTTTATTTTTTGTGTGTTGAACTGCAAAAAAAAAAATTGTGGATCAAGTCAAATGGAAACAAATATATATTGAAAAAAAATAAGGATCGTAAAAAAAGGGTAGTTCAACACAACTTTTTATTGCAATTTTATTTGTGATTTATTGATATTTACTTGCAATCAGTCTTTCTCTTAGAGTCTTCGTGTTGTCTCTTTTAACTCTCTTTGGTAGTCCTATTATTTTCTAATTTTAATTTTCTTGTTTTGTGTTTTTAAAATTCCTTGAAGTTTTGTCAAGAGTTTTGTATTTTCTTTAACCTCTTAAGTCAAGATTTAGATCTCGCAATGTTTTTCACATTGTTTGTTCACTTTTTTCTTAAGCTACTAGAGTTCTTTGCGAAGCCTAAAGGGAATTTGAGTGGTAAAAGGAAAGAGAGTACATTCAAGAAAAAGCCTATAAGTGTGATACACAAGTGGAAAATTGAGTGAAACACTTATAAGAGTGGTAAGTTCCACACAAAAAAATTACTATTACTAACATTTTTTTGTAGAACATGACTTCTTCCCAGAATAGTGATCATTTATCACCTAAGACTGCGACAATTATGGTTGCACTTGATAAGCTCACATTACAAATGAAACAAATGCAACAAAACAATCAACAATAGTTTCAAAGGCTCCAAAAGAGGGGGTGGAGAGAAGAAGAAGAAGAAGAAGAAGAAGAAGAAGAATAAGAAGAATAAGAAGAAGAAGAAGAAGAAGACATGATGATTCATATCATTCTTCTAATAATGATGAAGAGGAGCATGTTTTTAGACCATGGAGAGCCAAAGACGAGAGACATTTAGGAACCACATGCTTAGGAGGGATAATGATGAAAATAAGCATGATTTTAGACCAAGGCGAGGCCAAAGACGAGAGGAGTTTGGGAACTACACACCTCGAAGAGATAAGATGTGGAGGATGATTATAATTCATAAATTTAATGAAGTTAATGACCCAGAAGCCTACCTGGCATAGGAAATGAAGCTTGACCAAATCTTCAGCTCTTACGACTATGAAGATGATGATAAGGTTCTTATGGCTTCCTTTGAGTTTGAAGGCTATGTTATGAATTGGTGGAATCAAATCACCATGGACATAGCTAGAAGGTGATTGCCAATCTCTACATGGGATCAATTAAAGGTAGCTATGAAGGAAAGATTTGTACCTTCTTATTATAAAAAGGAGATCTTCAACAAATTACAAAGACTTACATAAGGAAATATGTGATATCGTTGTCGTGAAGCGATCAAATTACCACTACTTAACTTTAGCAACTTCAGTATTGTGCAAATTAGTAGTTAACAAACTAGTTAGGATTAAGTTAACCCTGAGTCGTCTCTCAATGAATACAAAATTAATTTCAAATATTTGATTCTTATAAAAATGCAATTAAAACTAGTAACTATAAAAATATGGGGTTTTGATATTCAAAGAATAAATGACACACAAGTAAACACAGTAATAGTAAATAGCTCAATTCCACTGCTCTTTCAAAATAGGATTCATCATTGGTTTTCTAAAGATTATTGTTATTGATTTCTTGTTGAAGATTTCAAATTAATCAATGTAACTTCTTAATTAATTTGTTGACGTCTTCACTTTTAACCAAAGTAACTTCTCAATTAAAATCAAGAACTTTGTAAATTAATCCTAGTAAATTTAACCAAAGTAACTTCTCAATTAAACATTATTAGTCTTAATCATGTCTATTCTTTTACCCCTTATATCTAGTAAAAGGTTAATCAATCAAAGTAACTTCTTGATTAATTCTAATCTAAGTTTTTACCTCTAATCAAAGTAATTTCTCAATTATTAGCAAAAACTCATGCAATCATATGAAAGTTTCTAAAATTAATCAAAGTAACTTCTTAATTAAAATTTAAAAACCCTTATACTCATACGATTGTTATGTTTTGTAGATTTAACACTATGCTAACTTGTTATAATGTAAAAATAATTACTTTTACTAGATTAAGAATCAAAAGACATAAATGAAAAATAAATCTCAACAAGAATCAAAAGAACAAATATATTAATTCATCTAACCTTAGAATCCAGTTAAGAAATTACAGTGGAATCAACCCTAAAAGCTTAGCCCTCCATGGGTTGGATAAAATACATGATAATATGATTAAGGAAAGAAAAATAAAAGAAAAGGAAGAACGAGAGATGTAGTGGATAACGATATTTGCCAAAATCAGAGAGTTGCTAAGTGTCCTTCTTCTGCTCCCTTAGGTCTCTTTATATAGGCTTCGATTGGACTTGGGCTTTATATGTTCTGTTGCTGAAATATTTTATCTTTATTTAATTAATTAGCAACTTAATTTCTGTCTAATTTCCAATTTTGCCCCTCTTGTTTAACTATTTTTGCAATATTGACCAGAATTTAACCAGAGTTGACTACTCCATTGACCATTTGACTTGTTTGACCAATTGACTGCCCTATGAGAAGCTAACACGTGGTATAGAGACTCTCTCTCTAGAATTAGGGTTTCCCAAGTGTTGCTTCCATGTTGACAATTGTTGTGATGCTTCCAAGTGAGTGATGCCCTTGTGGTTGCTCGACGAATGGTGGTGGCGCGTTGCTGGCTCACGGTGGTTTCTGAGGTGATGGTGGTTTAAACGCTACCATGGATGCGTGGTTGTTGGCTATTGCAGATCTGCAAGTGCTTTGTCATGGTGATGGTTTGACAATTTGCTGCCAGTGGCTGCCATGGGTGTTGAAATGATGCAGGTTCACGCATATCAATGGTGGATGCAATGGCTGCTATTTCATTGACGGTGGTGGAGCTGGTGCGCGTGCAGATGCAGGTGCGAAAAGTGGTTCTCGCGACTAATGGAGATGTAGATTCTGCTATCCAATCTGTGTTGGTGAAACTGAACGGAGTTGACGGTGGCATCCATTGTTGACATTGCAAGGAAGAAGATGATGCGTGAATGAAGCTCTACATTGGAAGTTCAAATAGATGCCACTTTTGAAGGTCGTGGTGGTTGTTGCGACAATGGTTTTGTTGTTTGCATTTCTGCAATGGTGGAGACAAAGCTGCAGTAGTGGTTTCCGTCTACGTGGCTGACGGTGGACGGCATGGAGGATGGCTGACGACTGTCGGCGTGGTAATGGTGGGAAAGCAGAAAAGTTAGGGTTTCTGTTTGGGAAGGAGATGATGATGTGGCAAGCTCTAATTGGTCAATTTAGTTAGTGGAGGATCATGACATGTGTCATCATGTGGTTGGACAGATTAATTAGTGGAGGATTGTCACATTGCATGATCTGGTTGAGTGGAGTTTAAGTGGTAGGAGGGGTGCAAAATAGGTTTTTTAGGTGGTCCACTTGTAGGAGGAGTGTGTAAAATAAAAATTGGGGTGCATTTAGCTTCTGAACTATTCCTTCCCGGAATTTTCTCATTTTAGACTTATTTTGTAACTTTGAATATTTCAAATCCACACTTTTAATGACTCAAATTAAACTTCAGCTGCATCAACAAATGTTAGAATATCCAATAATATTTTATGCAACTAAAATCAATTTTCACGCCATTTTATCTTATGAATTCAATAAATCCAATAATCACAAATTCTGATTAAATCAATATTTTAAACATTAAAATTCAATTAAATCCCCATATTAAATATTAAATAAGGGCAAAAATTTGAACTCATCAATATGAGTGTTGAAGAATATGTTCAAGAGATGGAGGTCACCTTGATGAAAGCTGAAGTGGAATAAACACCTATGGCTATGATGGCTAGATTCTTGAATTGATTAAATAGGGAGATTCAAGATGTGGTGGAAATGCACCATTATGAGGCTTTAGAGGATCTTATTCACCAAGCCACCAAAGTGGAACAACAACTCAAGAGAAGAAACGCCTACAAGAAGTCATCCTCCTCATGGAGAGATAAGGAGAATTATAAGAAGGAGGAAGTTACTTCTACCATTCCTAAATCTAGGCAGAAGGTGTCTTCAAATGGTAAAGTAACTTCTCAATCTAATAATGATGATTCTTCAGTTCTGGTTCAAAAAAAATGTTTTAAGTGATTGGGTAGAGAACATATAGCAGTTGAATGTCCCAATAGAAGAACTATGATGTTATTGGAAAATGGTGAGTACATTAGTGAGCATTCCGCGGGTGAATCATCCAAATCATCTAGCAGTGATAGGGAGGAAAAAGAGTGTGAAGTACCACCTTTGGAGGAGATCTCTTGATGGTTAGGAGATTGTTGGGTAGTATGAATAAGGATGAAGATGACACCCAAAGAAGAAATATTTTCCATTCTAGATGTATGGTTATGGGAAGGGTGTGTTCACTGATCATTGATGGAGGAAGTTGTACAAATGTAGCAAGTAAACGACTAGTGGAGAAGCTTGGTTTGGTGACATTTATGCACCCTAGTCCTTATACTTAAAAATGGTTGAGTGCGGATGGAGAATTTGTGGTAGATAAGCAGGTGAACATTGCTTTCTCTATAAGTATATATGTCGATGAGGTAGTATGTGATATGATACCTATGGAGGCGAGTCACTTGTTGTTGGGGAGGACTTGGCAATATGATAGAAAGGTAACCCGTGATGGTCTAACCAATAGGTATTCTTTCTTGTTTAAGGGGCAGAAGGTGTCCCTAACACCTTTATCTCCAAGAGAGGTTTGTGAGGATCAAATTAAGATGAAAGTGAGAAAAAAGCAAGAGGGAACAGAAGGAAGAGAAAAAGTTCCAGAAAAAGGCAAGAAAAAGGAAAGTAAAAAAATAAAGAGTGATAAAAGCCTTTTCTTGAGAGAAAAAGAGATAACCAGAGCGTTGATTAAGAAACAACTCTTATATTTGCTTATGCCTAACAATATTTGTCTCTCTTTTAAGCAAGCTTATTTGTCTTTAGGTATGGCGCAACTCCTCAAGAAGTATGGTGATGTCTTTCCTAAAGACATCCATCATGGTTTACCTCCTAAAAGGGGTACTGAGTATAATATAGATCTCATTCAGGGTGCATTCCTTCCTAATAGGCTAACCTATAGGAGTAAACTAGAAGAAACTAAAGAGATACATAAGCAAGTGGAGCAACTTATGGAAAAATGATCGATTCGGGAAAGTTTGAGTCCTTGTGCTATTCTAGTAATTTTGGTACCTATGAAAGATGGATTGTGGAGGATGTGCAATAACTGCAGAGCCATCAACAATATCACTATAAGGTGGGTATTTGACCCAGGAGGACCTTCCAAAATTTGGGTCGAATTCGCTCCAAACAAGGGAGAATGATAAGGAATCTTCAAGTGAGAAAAATTTGAGAACAAATTCTCTTTAAGAAGGAGGATATGATAGAAGACGATCTCCTAAACTTCAATTGGTAGGAATTTGAGGACAAATTCTCTTCAAGAAGGAGGGAATGATAGAGGACTATCCTAAGATTCCATACAATAATAACTTGAAGATGAACCTTTACAATTTAAAGGACCTATGATAAGGGCAAGGAGCAAGAGATTGGAAGATCAAATCTAGTCAAGGCTCCTGATGCTACAAGCAATTGGAAATTCAAATGATATAAAGATTATAGCTTGGAGCACATTTGAAGGATAGTTTTTAGGAAAATTAGTTTATGTTTTTGAACTTTGGGTTTTTTTTTTTAGAAATTAGTTATGTTTCTATGTTTTTGGGCTTTGGGTTGTTGCTTATATATAGAGGTACCAAGAACTAATGTGGACAGTTTTAGTCATATATTGGATTTGATTTCATTAAAGAAAGGATTCTCTTGGTTCTTGGCTTAGGCCTCTGGTTCTTATCAAAGATTAACATCTTTGTGGCGAATCTTCACTTGACTTATCAATTTGCTAGATTGTGGCATCCTTCATCTCTATCTTATTTTGCGTCCTTCTCTGATTTATTCGTGTCGTGTCTCTTGAGGATTCAAATACAGAAACGATCGTACTCTTTCCTGGATAGGATCGTATCAACACCTCCTAACTCAAACAAATAAAATGTTTCTTTCACCACATGATGCTCCAATTCCACGACTACGTTGTGACAACACCCACTAGTTACTTTTTGATATCTCCCAAACAAACATTGTAGGGTGGTGTTTCTTCCACTAGCAGACGCATGTTAGCAATCAAAATGGCTAAAATGAAATTGTGAGTTGCCACACTATCAATTAAGATCAGAACCTTCTTCCCATTTACCCATCCTTTAAGTTTCATTGTCTTGGTTTGAGTCAAACCCCCTGTTAAGAACAAAGATATCTCCATTTGCTTCTGTTTAACTTCCTTATCCATACCGTCTATCTATGTTTCTTCATCTTCCGCCATAATAAAGACATGTAAATTCTTCTATGTGCATCGATGTCCCAGACTGTATGCTCCCCCACATTGAAAACATCTTCCCTCTTCCCTCCTTCATATGTACTCTGGATAGGGAAGATTTCTAACCCCTCTACTCCTATTTCCTCCTATAGGATTTCCTCTATTTTGGAACCAAAAGATGCCTCACCTTCTTTTTTCTTGCATGTAATCCCATTTTGTTTCATCAAGTCTGGGTAGAGACCAAAGGTCTTGAGCGATCGATCCGGTAGAACAACTAAAAAGTTAAAGAAGTATCATTTGTAAAAATAAGAATCCCCTATCACATGATTTCTTCTTCATATAGATATATATAGGATCTATGGAGCAATTACCTAGAAGAAATATGCACGAAAACACATCTCACTACATAAATAGTTAGTCCATCAAACACGATGCCTTCATTTTTGCAGTGATTTCTGGAATTGGTTGTTTACTTATCAAAATTTTGATCGTAGTAGTATGTAAAATCAACTTGAAGTGGCCAAACGTCATAAGTTGGCATTGGTTGGCTATGGTTGGATTGATGGTCTTAAAGGACATATGGAGAAACATCTAAAACTTGGATGAAACCCTTTCATTTCTATCATGCTAAAAAACTTGTAAAAATTGAATGTAAAACATGTAAAGTTTGCCTTTTTGATGGCCTATTTCATTTCTTAATTTTTATTCTTTTGACTTTTGATTAATTTACATATTATAGATGCTTTATAATGTATATTGTTGTGTGTTATATAAAAAAATGACATGTTTAGGTTAAATGAAAATTTATTTATTGATACTAGTTTTATCATGTTAAGAAAAATAATTTTAAACAAAATATATAATTTAATTCTTTATTATAAAACTAGCAAAAAATAATTAATATTTGAAATTTTAAAAAAAATATTCTAAATAATTGGTGACGGTTTTAAATCTTTAAAAAGTGTTAAATGATGATAAAATATAATATATTGTCAGTTTTTAATTATTAGAATATGATAAAAGAGTATATTTTATGACGGTTTTTAACTACTAATATGCTTTTTTTTTGTGATAAAAATGTGGTTAAAAATATTCTTGTCACAACATATGTAATTTTAGCAGTTATTTTAGCCATTTAGAATTGCATCTATGACAATTTTTAACTAATTTTAACCATCTAAATATCATATTGATTTGTAGTGATAATATTTTTATAATATTATAATAATAAAGATAATAATAATTATAGAATAATAATAATTATCTATAGAATAATAATAAAGTGGTCCAGTGGTTAGAAGGAAGAGAATGGAGAAGAATGTTGTGGGTTCATTGCTAATAATTTGATAAATAAGGTTGGTTTGATGTCCTTTAAAAAGGAGGGTAGAAGATGTTTTGGGTTCAAATTTCCATGCACAGTTAACAATTGCCAATAAAAAAATAAAAAATAAAAAAACTCACCTCAACGAAGCATTTGAAAAGCACGGGAAAAAGAAATAAGAAGCAAAATGAAAAAGGTGAGGAAAGCTAGCTAGTCCTTTGTTTTGCTTAATTGATAAAAAAAATGTGTTTGAGTTTGCTTCATTAGTCGGAGAGGTTGTAGGAGATGGTGGTGTGAGTTTTAAAAAGGACGTTTATATTTCATTATGTTAACTTAGGATTTTCTTTGTTTATGTTTTATTATGTTAACTTATATTTTTCTTTGAATTCTTTTTTACTGCAATAATCATGTCTTTTACATGGGAGCAGAAAAATAATTCAGGTTGTGATGTACAACAATGGGTGTGGTCAAGACCGAAACATGGAGTAATCTTAAAGTATTTTGTTTCACATTTGATTTCTATTTTATTTAAAGTTCCGAGTTGTAAGACATTTCTATTTTGAAGATTCAAATAAACTGAAGAAAATTGGGGTGCTACAGGAAAAGAGAACACCATTGTTAGTTTCACACTTAACAATGTTCAAGTGTATATAAAAGTTGCTTGTGGAACAAAAAGCTAAAGAGTAAAAGACTTCCTTTTATTTTGTTTAAGGTGTTTGTTTATCCTAAATTTGATACTTAAGAGGAATAGTCGAAGGTAATAAAAAAATCCAACCAAATCAACAATTTCAATCTCCATAATATGGTTCTAATAAAGCTGATAAATCATTTGTTCATGGAATGAGGTGAAACATATAAGGAGAATAAGAATGGATCCTAGAATATTCACATATTTTTCAAATAGTTATTAGGCCTTGTCTTATGTGTTTGTGGTTATTGTTTGAGTCATTGTTAAGGAGATTTTATTGTTATAGAAGTTTGAAGTTTAAAACTTCCAATCACAATGCTATGTTGATAATGATGCAAATGTTGAAGATATTATGATATTAACTTTTGGTTGTAATTTATAGTTTAAATATATTGTACGTGGTTTTTGTATCATTGATCTTATTAAATGGATAATTCATTTGGAAGAGTTTTAACTTTTTTAAAATGTTAATTTTATTTAATGGATGAAAAAGGTTTTCAATCTATTAAAATGTTCTTAAGTTGGGTTTTCGAACAAAAATATTTTAATGAATTGAAAATTTATTTTAATATTTTAATTTCACTTAAATTGATATTGTTTTAGTATAATAAAATGGTATTTTAATTTATTAAAATTTATTTGTAGAAGTCTTTCACGTAACAAAAATATGAATTCTCACTAATAGAGCTTATAATCATTCATCTAACCAAATTAACCCCTTCTATTCAAAAAAGTTACCTCATTGAATTACTCTAGAATACTAACCCTAAATTTAACGTTTACTACCATATATCGTTGAGCATTCTCTTTTAACTTCTTGAATAAATCTTTTACTCCTCATTTTAGTAATGTTAAAAGAAAATTATCCATCATGAGTGTAATAGTATAAGCCATAATTTTGACAAGAAACTCTTTTATTAGTATTATCAAACATATACAACATCACCTATATTAACCCTTAAAGAAACAATATTAGTCATTCTTACTAAAAGATATACAAGGTATATGTAATAAATGATTTGTATGAACCATTTACTTAACATAAACATTGTTCTTTATAACATAGTTATCAACTAACGTAAATGTTATATTAATAATTTGATTAGCGTAAGTTGTCACTTTTCTAAAGAAAGTTAACCAACTTAATTGAATTTAAAAATTATACCTTAACTATAATTGTTCTATTAATCAATTTGGTATATATATATATATATATATATATATATATATATATATATATATATATATATATTTATTTATATTAAATAATATATCTATA
>Ga0214545_1006675_pt1 | contig 19926 bp, 18 predicted proteins | sample CNSS4metaG_FD_160064 | JGI IMG/M metagenome (GOLD analysis project Ga0214545, IMG submission 160064) | Root nodule microbial communities from cowpea collected in UCLA plant growth center, Los Angeles, California, USA - CNSS4 | ecosystem: Host-associated > Plants > Roots > Nodule | place: USA...
ACAAATTAAAAAATTAAAATAAAAGACAATTTTAAAACAATAACAGTAAAAATAAAAGTAATAAAAAAGTATATATATATATATATATATATATATATATATATATATATATATATATATATATATTTTATAATAATAAAAAAAAAAAAAAAAAAAATATATATATATATATATATATATATATATATATATATATATATATATATATATATATTGGATGTTAATAACAAAAAAAAATGAAGTTACGGATGTTGATATTCGTAGAACAAAATTAAATATCGGATGTTAATATCCATAAATAAAAAAATTATAATATCGGATGAAATTATAATATCGGATGTCGATATTCGTAACGGATAAAAATTAAAAAAATAAAATAAAATACTAGATATCGATATTTCTAGAACTGTAAAACAAAACAAGGTACCAAATGTTGACAGTCATTGGAAAAACAATTTGGAGGTGTATCGGTGAAAGAGAGAAGAAATAGTTACTTTTATTGAGGGACAAAATAGAATTTAAAAACATTTTGGAAGTGCAGAAGAAGAGTTTGGAGGTGCAGGAAAAAGTTCCCTTTCAAAAATTATCTATGGTCCAATCGTGATAGAGATGGACTTTCTCCTTAGGGTTATTGCTTCTTGCACCCTCCTAATTACTAAGAAAACTCAGTTTGGAAAATATATATATCCAATGTTTTAAATCCTGGGTAATATTATCTTCCACAAAATTATGCGTTTTGGTTGGTATACAATCTACAATGGCTCATTCCAGTATTTTCTTTTCTTTGTTTTTGTTTTACTTTTTCAAGTTGCCTGTGGATTAAATGATTAGAGTATCCAGAAATTATTGAATATGGCGCATAATTAGTGAATAGCACCAAAAATTGACTAGTGACTGATGTGAACAAACATATCACATCACTTAAACTCTGTTTGGCTCCATAATTATCTATACGTTTTTTTCAGATCTAGTCTTATATTATTTTAGAATACACATAGGTTTTCTCATTAAATGCTTTCTGAAATGTATGGAACAAGACACCTACATAATCATGGAAGAATTAAGTGATATGGGATACATTTTAACCACCGGATACGAACAGTTTTCTTTATCAAAAATGGTTTCTATAGCGTGTAAAGAATATGGAAGTTTAAATATCAATTCATCTTCGATTCTTGATAACGAATGTCTCATCTTATTTCTTAATTATTACATTCAACTAACAAAATTGGCATGCCGTAACAAAGAAAACTAATCATCAATTTACCACATTATCAATTTCATATTTCCATTGCTAAGAGTGAAAAATCATCCCACTGATTCTGAATTTCAGGAAAAATAAAAATAGACAAGTCAAGACACATGACATGTAGAAAAGAGAACAAGCCATTCTTAGCTTTCCCAATTAGAACATGATGTACAACACCATGGAGATTGCTGAAAGATCTTAATGTGAATCTTCTTCTTCGCAGAATTTGGAGTACTTTTCTGAATCCATCAAATTGTTTAGTTCACCACTGTCAGAGAGTTCAACCTTAATTATCCATCCATCTTTATAAGGGCTTGAGTTCACCTGTGTGAAGAAATGTAGGACAACATGAAAACTCTTGGTGTTCATAAAAAAAGTATTCATTGCAAAATAGTGATACATAGGCATAGTGATCCAAGATGTAGCATACAAAAACAACAAAATACAAAAAATAAACTCAGCATACACATGTTGTTTAAGAATTAGGCAAAAAACTTACCAAAGCAGGAGAGCTACTAAGCTCTTCATTAACTTGGATCACTTTTCCTGAAACAGGAGAGTTAATATCACTAGTTGCCTTCACACTTTCAACTGCACCAAAACTGTCTCCTTGTTTCACGGTGGCTCCAACTTCAGGCAACTCAACATACACAACATCACCCAAATGATCTTGAGCATGATCAGTTATGCCAACCGTTGCAGAATTTCCATCAACCTTGACCCACTCATGGGAATCAGCATACTTCAGATCTTTAACAACTGCAGGTAAACATGGACGAAGCCAGCAATGCAAGTTAGATGCTCTTTTTCATATATGGAAGCCTTTATGTAGATGAATTACACAAATCTTAGTTGCAACAACTGCAAAAACAACCAAACATTTCCATATCCTACAGGTTCAAATGCAATATTACATTTGATTTGACATATTATTGGAGATGTGGATATATGTAAAGAGTCAGAAAAAGCATCAAAGCCGATAAGATGTTTACATTTAAGATATAAAACTAAACAGTTGTGTGATGGAAATGTTTACCCAGCCAATTAGGATTAATGAATATAAAGGATCAAAGTTAGGTAAAATTTAAAATATTATTACTCAACGACAAGAAATTGATAAATGTATCCCAAAAATGCATTGCCCAAAAAAGGTAATGGTTAACTTCAAAAAGTCAAAACACCCAAAATTATTTTCTAGCAAATTTCCAAAATGCACTAGAAAACTACAAAAAAAAAAAGGCCTTTCTCTCTGATCTAATATTAAATCTAACAAACAGCATAGCTACAACCCATGCTTCGAACTTTCAGTAATAAACTATGAAAACGCATACAAACGTCAAATGTTTTAAGTTTTAATGGAATTTATCCTAGTTAAAATCCCTCTAACCCTTCTATCACTATACACGATCCATTACCAGCTCCACCCCTGTCATTCTCCTGTTTGATCATACCAGGTTCAGAATGCAACATATTTTGTAGGTCACAGATAATACTGCAATTAATAATGTGAAGATAATATCATAAAAGATTAGATGTATTATATGTATGCTACTTTTTTGGGTGGGTGGGTGGGTGTACTTTCCCCCCACCACCCTTCAGAAAGCTCCATGCCATTAAAGTACATGCATAGATAATAACATACAGGAAACGGTGTAAGAAAACAACGTGAACAGTGAGAGATCTGAATCCACACACTATAAGTTAGCACAACGATGAATGCACTTCATACATCAGAAATCGTACATAGAAATGTGAATTTCCAATCTTTAAAAGAAGAAACCCTAGATTCAAATCATTAAAGGAGAGACATAGATCAAGATCCAGAGCATAACAAATAAGAAAAACTGAATTTTGAGTGATGAATGAAACAAAAAAGAGCAGATCACAGCATAAAACAGAGAGAAGTGAAGGGTTAATGAGAAAGGGATTTTACCATTGGAAAAGGCTCTGTGAAAGACAGAGATCCTAAGATAAGAAGCAGCCCTAGAAGCCCACAATTGCCTGCAAGCCATTTCTCTCTTCTGTGTGTATTTGTGAGTTCAACACTTTTGCTTTGTGATGATCATGAAGAGACAACTTCCACCTTATTTATATTGCTGAGGGTTGGTGAAAGTTTTCTTTCCTTTTTTTTTTATTCTTATTCATTAAAAGTATCTATTTTTTATTAGAAAAATATTTTATCTTTTTTAAAACAAGATATATTCTCTCTGATTTTTTTAATTATGTGTTGGCATTTCAATTGAAATCATCGAGTGTTTCGCTACTTCAAAAATTTTTTATATAAATATATATATATATATATATATATATATATATATATATATATATTATAGGAATAAGTACATTTGAAGTACTAAAAGTAAAAATACCCTGTAAATAATGCCTTTTAGTTTTCTTTTTAGTCTAGATTAAATATTGAATATTTTGTTGCTTTTAAATATCCAACCTATGTTTAATGTTGTGTCTTTAGTATCTATAATTTATTATAGTTAATTTGGTCTTAAAATTGAAAAATATTAACTAAAATAAAAATAAATAAATAAAAATAACTTTGTTATTTTAACTAAAATAAGTTTGATTTTTACTGTTCTTTTACAAATAAAATAATTCATTTACCATTACTTGTTTGACATTTTAATATGTTAACAATAACTTTTACATTATTTTTTTAAAATTATAAGTGTACGGTCTAAAAAATAATACTTTAGAATAGTTTGTATTTAAAATAATGAAACTCAATTATTTTAATAATAAAATACTTACGTATAAATAAAAATTTCATAAATAAGTTTCATTACTTTAAATATTTTATTTTTTTAAAAACATGTTATCTAAAGTCCTCTCTTACAAAATTTGATTGTGTGGTTATTTCTTTAAAGATCAGAGATCACATTGTGATCCTCGCGATGAGATCTTCAAATTTATCTGATCAATTTTTCAAATTGAGTAAGTTTATTTTTAGCTTTTCCTTAGTTTTAAACATCCACTTGCAACCAACGATAGTTACACCAGAAGGAAGAGTTGTAAGTGTTCATATTTTGTTGGTGATAAGAGCACCATACTCTTATTGCATGGCTCGAAACCACCGAGGATCACCTATGGCATCTGAAACATATGTGAGTTTTGTATGAAGAGTAAAGAGAACAATATAGAGTTTGGGTTTGAAGATGCCCGCTTTGGATCGTGCATCACATGATGATGATTAATGGTAGAGGATGAAGGTACAAATGCAGGAAAGGTAAAGTTATCGGCAGGATCAAGGGGTGAAGAAAATGGAATCGGGTCAAGAAAAGGCATGTGTTATGTCATATTTGGAAAGACTTGTACGTGTGAGCTTAGAGATGGAGTATCAATACTTAAAGAAGATGAAGGAATAATAGATAAATAATTGGTATTTTGAAAAATAGTAAGAGGAAAGGAAGAAGAACTCAAAGATGATTCATGGATTGTTGTAGAGTCATTTTCTGCAAAGACAACAAAGGGGTTAGTAGCATACTATAAGAAAAAGAAAATTCATTGAATATTACATGACGAGAGATATATGTGTGTCTTGATGGAGAAAAGAAAATATAACCCCGATGATTAGTGTTGTAACCAAGGACAAGCATAAGGAAGAACGAAAATCCAACTTATGTTTATTGTATGGTTATAACAATGGGTAGCAATGAGGTGTTCCATTAAACAAAGTTTCATATGGGGTTTTTTGTTGCAGCACAAGGGTGGGAAGAAAATAATAGTAGTAGTAGCAGTAGTAGTAAACACCTTACCCCAAAATTTCATGGGTAAAGATGTAGTAACAAGCATGGATAAACCAATTTTAGTAATATGTCTATGTTTCCTTTTTGTGCACCATTTTGTTCATGAGTGTGAGGACATTTTAATCTATGATGAATGTCATGCAAATCAAAATATGGTTTCAAGGCAATTAATTCTTTAACAATGTTGGTTTATATAACTATTAAGTGAAAACTAGTTTGTTTTTCTACAAAAATATAAAATTATTTGAAAATAATGGAGACATGAGATTTGTTGTTTAGCAAATAAAACCAATATACAGCGAAAAACTATATAGAAAAGCAATATAATATTTTGCACCAGTAGATGAAGAAATAGAAGTATAGCCCTAAAAATCTATATATGCCCATTGAAAAGGTTTTGTATATGTATTAATAGATATAGTGAATAATAGTTGATGGGTTTTACCTATGATACAAGAATCACAAAGCAAATGTTTCTTAGAATGAACTATATTACAAGTGTATTCATAACATTGTGACTAATATACGCAGAAGCATGACTAAGATGATGATGCCATAAGTGATATGTAAAAGTTATTTGATTGAAAAAGACTTACAAATGCAGGAAATGATCACAAATACGAAAATTCAGAGAAAATGTAGAATTCATCTTTAAGTATTCCTTGAAAGAGGATTTCCTTGTTGGCCCATCATTTGACAAAACAATGGTGATGATAAAATTCAAAGAAGACGTCATTGTCATGACAAACTCTGGAAACATTGACTATGTTCTTTGTAATTTGTGGAACATGGAGTAAGAAGATAGTAGTATTATATGAAGGAAGAGAAAAACGAGCATAACCAATATGATGTATTTTCAAACTTGTGTTGTTACCTATTTGGACGACTTTGTTACCATTATAGGGTTCTTTTTACGTAAAAGATGATGAATCATGCGTTACATGATGTGACACATCACTATCTGGATACCAGAGTGGATCATGTAAAGTTGATGGTGTGCCAAGAATGGAGGGTTCATCATTGGCAGAAAAATTGGAAGGAACGTGCGTCAAGTTTACAGAAGCAAATGTCAAAGGTGAATCATATCTATACCAATAATCAACAATGGTGTGCCCATTCTTGAAGCATATTTGACATGGAACATGATTGAAGACCATGATTGAAAAGAATTAGACGAAGACGTTCGAGAGGAAAATTTGTAAGAAGGTGATCAAGGGGATTGATGACAACTACGTTGATATCGAGAATATCCATGCAATCGATTCCAGGATGAGGAGGCAATATTGGCTTGTGGAAGGATCAACTCAATATTCTTGTGCTTTTCAAAATGTTCCTCTTGTGAAAGGAAACACTTCAATGTCCTGAAATGTATGGGTCCAGTTGAGAAGTAACAAACGTGATAAACCATCATATTCTTCAGACAAACCATTAAAAATGGTGTTAATGTATCTTCAGAGGATATGAACAACAATCAATGAGTCGACAATTTTCTTCATGTCCTTGAGATATTTTGAAATATTCCTTTCTTTCTTTGGAGTGTGGAGTTGAATATTTAATTTCTTGATCAAGCACATGTTTGTGCAACAAAATGTGTGTAAAGCTTCTGCCAAATCTAAGAGGAAGTTTTGAGGCTAACCATTTTGATTAAAATGGGTGTAGTCATTGATGCAAGCAACCAAGTTACAATGATTTGATCTTGATGAAAGGAATTTAGAAATTATGAATTTGTTGGAAGCTTCATTTGCAAGTGTAAGATACTTGGGAGGGGAAAGAGAACCATCAAGAAAAAATAAAGTTATGATAACTCTTGATACCATGTAAAGGTTACAAAGGAGAGATAAAGAAAGGAAGAAAAGACAAAATGGAGAAAAAGGTTAAGATCTATATTAATGCAAAAGTTGATACACAAACATATGCTATGCATGCATTGCAATGAACACTTATATAGGGAAAAAAAAGCTAAACAGGACTATATAACGGATGACAGAAAACAAAATGTAAAGAAAGGATATTATTTAACACTCGACATTCATAAAGAAAGTAAAAGTTATATGAAAGTTTCTACCTTCAACAAGATACTTTTAATATGTTTGTTCTGTCAATGTACTAATCACGATGAAAGAAATGTGAAGAACAACTTCGTTTGGATAAGGTGATTGAAGAGAAATGGGAGTGAAGATATGCATGATTGAGAAGTAAAGAGCACTCACTTGAATGAGAAGAAAAAAGAAAAAGAAAAACCACGTCATTCCATAATAAATTACATTCTTGGCCCTCAATTTTTAACAAAAAATTGATTCTCTTTTTTCCTATCTTCTCAAAAATTGATTCCCTTATCACATAAACAATTATCGGGTTTTGGTCTAAACATCTACAGGATTGCCACTCCCTTTCGAAATTCTTCAACGCACCTCCTGACATGTTGTCGCACAACTGTGCAAAAAGGGATCTTGCGAGCTATGCGAGGATTGAGAGCGCGATGAAGGTGTTGCATGACGTATTCGTGAAGATGAAGCAGATAATGGAAGAGACATTAATAGCATGTGGGTAGAGATGAAGGGAATGATCTATAACTTGAGACTTGTTATAGTGAAGGCACGAAAGTTGGCCAAAACAGACTGTTACATTGGAAGCTGGCCAAAACAAATACAAGAAGATAAAAGAGTGAGGGGAGAAGAAAAAGATAAAAATAATGATAATAAAATTAATAATAATAACATTTTAATATAATTAACACTAATTATATTTTATTTTAATTTATTTTATAACCAAGGACAAAATAGTAATCTTTTATTTTTATCAATTACAACATTTTTTTAAGCTATCAAACCTCCATTACTCACTAACTTTCATAAATTTTTATCTCAAATCCCTTTATTTGTCACCATCTTCCTCTTAATCCAAACAACCTCACATTCACCTTCTTTTATCCTCAAATCCATTTTAATCCACCTCACGAAATTCATTTTCAAATTCAAACATAGCATTAAGGTGTGCTTATGTAACTATGTGTACATGTTACTTTCAAGTGTATGTGAAAAAAATGCATGCAAGAGTTATATGTGCTTCACATGTTTTTTTCTTAAATTAAAGAACATTTAATGTGCTCTCACAAGTGACTATCCACCTTTCAAGAGTAGTCTATATGCTAAGCAAGATTAAAATGTTAAGTCAATGTTAATCATAATATTAATGAGACATAAATGTATCATTACTTTTGCATTTATACCTAATATTTCTTTTTTTGTGTTCACATTACTTGAAACATGTAGATAGCTCACTCTGAGATATTTAAAGTTGAATATGTAACTAAATGTATATAACATTTAGTTATCCAAACAACTTGGGACACATCTATGTATTAACTAAATGCACTTTAAAGGAATTTAAGGTACTCAACAACCAAACCTATTTTTTGACCGATATCCACATACCTAAAAAGCTTATAAATACATGATAATAATGCAAGTAGTACTCAATTCTTTACTCACTTTTATATCATTATACTTCAATATTTTCTATAAACACTTACTTAACTGTTGAAAAATCTACAACATGTGATTTTATCCTTGGTCTTCACCAACAACTCAACAAGTCATGAGAGTTTTCAACTCGACTCCTTAAGCCTTATCCTTTTGACCTCGATAGAATTGTGTTCTCTTTTTTAATAAGAACAAAACTCAATTTTAATCCTCCTTAGTCGAACATTGTGTTTATAAAAGGGAAGTCAAGTCTCCCATATAAAGTACGCTTGAATATTGAATGAAATTTGTTTTTGTGAGAATACTTTTAGTGTTTTAAGAATGTAAACTTTTGTTGTGATTCTTATCTTAGGAAGTATTTTCATGTAGCAAATCCTGCTTACACTTATACTCTGAAACTCTCTTTAAAGGTGACATATTCTTAACCATTTCTATTCTTAATCCATTTTCTATTTTCATTTGCAACTTGATTTTGTTTTCTACTTGAATTCATGATGAGTTCCAGAGAGCTTGTATTATTGTTCCATGAGTTGTAGTTTTTCCAACACCTTTTTGAGTTGATAGATCCATCACCTTCCAAGGAATAAAACAAGTGGTCATATGTAAGAATTCAACTCAAATTTAAGAATGTGTTTCATCACATCAAGTAATTTCATCTTTCGAAATAAGTTTTCACTTTGTCTTCCAAACCCATTTTTATATATGATATGATTAAGAGTTATAAGATCACTTAGTGATAAAGTTGAATAAGAAAGTGAAAAATGTTGTGGCTTCAACTTTTTTCTCTAGCATTTAAGAGTTATAAGATTGGTTTAAAGGTATTGAAAAGAAAGGTGAAAAAGATAGTGGGTTGAACTTCTCCACTAATAACTAATATTTATTAATTAAAATATATATATATATATATATATATATAATATAATATGATTATTCGTTTTCTTTTGAATATTTATAAGGCCGAATTGATTTCATCTTGTTTATAATATTTCGTTTAGTTTATTCCTTATGTTATGGCATTGAGCTTTTTGTGTCCATCCATAATCATCTTGGAAGTTTAAAGTTTATTTTCTAGTGCATTGTTCTTATTATTTTTCTGGAGCTTAAAAGTGTTAAAATCTTTTCAAAAGATTTTCTTAAAGTAAACATGTCTTGAGTTTATTTGAAAGTTGAAAACACTCAGAATCAAAATCAAGTGGTGTAATCAAATTTTGCTTAATTTGCGTGTTTTCTTTTTTCAAGTTTTTCATTACACATTTTTTAGTTTTTTTTTTCACTTAAATTGCACTATTCGATTAAGTTTTCTTTCTTCATCTTTTTAATTTTTTTTTTGAATTTTATCCTAAAACATTTTCTTTTAAATTCTTTTTTAAATGCTTTAAGGTATATATATATATATATAGCTGTCAAAATGAGTTGGAATTCGCGAGCCAACTCGACTCATCACAGGGTTCGGGCCGGGTTGGGTTGAAATTATTTTACAAATTTCAATACGGGTTGATTTTTAACCCGGCTCACCTAGAACCCGGGTTGAACTCGTGGTGAGTCGGGTTGGCTCACAAACCCGCAAATAAAGGGTCACATAAGTGATTTTTTATTAAGTTGGACTTTGCATTTGAATCATGTTAGGTTTTTTTTAGGCAACACATAAATAATTTGTATTTTTGTGATTTTGGTTTGTATTTGGATTGTATTAAAGTTTATTTAGATTTTAATTACAAATATAATTTAGTTTTGACTGAAAAAATAAAATAAAAAATTGTACTTTTTCAATTAACTGAACCCATGAGCCAACTTGTTTAACCCACCAAGCTGTGGTGGGTCGGACTAGATTTGACTTTTTTTGACTCGCTAATAAGTGAGTCAGGTTGAGTTGACTCACTAAATAATCAACCTGTGGTGGGTCAAACCGAATTATCCATTTTGACAGTTATATATATATATATATATATATATATATATATATATTAACTATCAATAATGATATATGTTAAGTATATATATTTAAAAATATAATAAATATATATTAAGAATAATAAGGATAATAAATATTCACAACAACAACAATTTACAACACCAGTTATTTAAGTCCATTAATAAAATAGTAAGTAATACAAAAATAATAAAATAAACCAATAAAAACTTTAAACAAAATAAATAACGTATCTTTTTATGTTTCGGCCCAATTTTATTTTCTTAAAAAAATTATAAAAAATTAAAAATATATTCAAATTAAATATTTTAAGATCAACAAAATTATTTTCTTAATTGAAGCAACAACATAATTAATTTACCATATTAAAAATTTATGTAAACAATAACAATATATAGTAATCAAATTTACTATAATTTGCAAAAGTTTTCTCTCAAATAATTCATTTTTAAAACTATACTATTTCCATTTTTTTTATTTCTTACTCCAATTATATTTTTCGTATCTAAACCATATAATAATCTTACTCAAAATGTATCAATGATTATATACCAAATAAAATCAAATCCTAATAAAATTATATATATATATATATATATATATATATATATATATATAAAAATAAATATTTTCACATTATTTAAAGAATTTCTACACCATAAAATTAAAACAACAATTTAAACAAATATCCGAATATCACTTAACTGACTATCAATCTCATTAATCAAATATTTTTATTTATCAAAATTGCATCTTTTTTTAATTTATCCAGCATCAAGATATTCTGTCCTTCTAAAGTTTTAAATCATATTTTTCTTAAGACTACAAAATTTCAACTAAAAATTTCCCCTTTCTTATATTCCACATCAATATTTAAATATATAATTATCATATGTTGTCAAAATATATTTTAGGCTTAAAAAATTTAACAATTATTTATTTTATCTAATTTTGTTCATAATTATGACCCAAAATAATAATAATAATAATAATAAATATTTTTTTAATAATTTTGTATCAATTTTATAATATTAATATGAAGTGATCTTAAAATATTTTTTTCTTTAGAACGATCATCAATTCTTTATTTCTAGTTTTAACCACCATATAGAAAAATAATAAACTAAAGAAATTTTCTTTTCTTACTCTTACTTTTAACATCTCAACTACAATTTTCAATAACTTTCGTCTTAATAAAAATATATTCATATTAATTATAATATATTTTATATATTCTCTTATTTATAAAAAAAATAATAAAATAACGAGATAATATAATAATTTATCATCATCGAAAAAATACAACAGACTTAATTTGGAAGTTACAAAAAAGTTGAGTAACAAAAAATAAATAAAAAATCTATCTTGAAAATACCTAAATTTCACATCTGTTATATAAACATCATTTTATAACTTTAGGTTTAGGTTAAAACTGGAATTCGTGGAACCAGTGGGCTCACTTTGTGTTCATCGTAAGAAAGTTTCCAACCGCGAAGAAGGACTCCATGGCGGAGTCCACCGTCCGTAAGGGGCATCAAAAACCCCTTACCTCCGAGGTTACTTTTGCTTCTCTTTTTGCGTTTTGTTTCTTGCTGTCTTCAGTAATTCACTAGGGAGTTATATGTATATTTCATAATGGTTGATACATGATACATTAATTGCGATTAGAATAAACCTGCTATTATTTCACAAACAATTTTCAAATTCCACAGTACTGTTCTTCAGGATTGGTTGTTCCGCTCTGTCTATTTGATGTTTTTCAAGTACTGTATTACATTTAGTGCATTTTGACTTGGAGGCTAAATGATGCTTGAACTGGGGACAAATTTCACTTATCAAAGCAAACGGATTATTGGTACAAAGGTATGGGTTTGCTCGCAGCAACAATCGAGTAGTTTTGAATTGTTACCTGCTACTTGATTGGTTCTGTGCCAGTGTAGGAGTGGAAAAAAATTCAGTAACAGGAATCGAGGGTAGGATTAGGAGAAAAATGCAGGTTTGTGAAATGAGACTAATAAAATGGTTATGCATCCTACAAGCTCTTTTCATGCTAATATTTATTTTTTTTGTTCTAAGTGAAAGCTCATGTTAGCTGCTAATATTTTTTTTTTTGTTTTCTAAGTGAAAAGTCATGTTAGCTGCCAATATTTGTTTACTATCTACATTTTTTTTTCATGTTATTTTGTTTTATTTATCTCTTCTTTTAACTTATCATTGCATATTTTGCAAATTTACTTGATTGTTGTTGTTGATGGTGGTAAGGTTGCGCTCAGAGGCAAAAAATTGGAGCATGGAGATGGAGAAGTAGTAATAATTGGGGGTATGGTGTTGGACATTCATGCTACACCTTCAGTGAGAGCAAATTCTGGGACAACTGTCCCTGGCAAGGTTGTAATCTATCTATACTTTATCTGAGAAGGAAAGAAGAAAAGAAACCTAATAGGGTTCTGTTTGTGTTAACTCAATTGTGTCAATGATGTGACAAGCATAAGCAGTCACTGCCCTGATGGAATATTCTTTATCCTTTTCATGTTTGTATCTATCTTCTTATACTGGTGAATTTCAGGTCTATTATGTTAGAGGAGGTGTGGCTAGAAACGTAGCAGAGTGCATGTCGAAACTCGGAGCTAAGCCATTCATGATCAGTGCTATTGGGTTTGACATGGCCGGTAAATTATTACTATCCCCAAGCATTTTCTTGCAATGCTGTCATTCTTTTTACTTCAAGCATTTATTGTGGTCAAGAGGCACCCTTTATGGCAACTTCAGCTGATATCTATTAAAATCTGTTGGCTGTTCAAAATTTGGATATATGTTTATGTGCTAGTTAGAGTAAAGCACTGATGTAGTATTGTTTTTAGCATAGAAGTAGTATTATTTTCAGCAAAGTGTGGTATAAAATATTTTTCTTGGGGATCTATGGAGTCCTAGAAATGAGAGGAAAGGATTGGAAATGGTCCTTTGATGGAAATTTTATAAAGATTATGAAATCCCCAATCCTACAAATATACATGAATGCCCTTCTACGAAATAGATACGGTGTGCTTTTACCCATAATACTTCATTAATCAGATCAATAGTAAATGACAAGTCCTACTAATTAACTCCAATAAACTTCTAGATTTGACTGACCTGTGGTGGCTTAATTATTGATGTTTGATGCTTAACACTTTGATTTTTTTACTACCTTTAATTACTTAGATCCTTGATTACAATACTAGACTTTCTACACCAGTTAAATACATAAAAATTAGCCCTTGTGTTACAAAAGAATCTAATAATTTAAACAGTAGGAACCTATGAAGCTTTGACACGACTAAGATGTCGCACTTCCCTGCTTCATACGTGTCTCTAACAGGGATACGCAATCGACACTGTGTTGGATACACTGTTTTGGGTCAAGCGCAGTTCTGTTCTTAGACACAGTAGTGGTCACATGGTCCACTTCTTGGACATGCCTATTACTCCCGATTTAGGAGAAACAAATATGAAAAAACTATATATCACAAATTTGATTCACAAAAGAATCACGCAAAAGAAGAAGAAAGAGGAAGAAGAAAAAAATAGTAAATTTTGAAGTAAAGGAGAAGAACTGTCTGTTGTGTTGCAGTTGCAGAAGAAGACGAAGTTTTGAAGTGAAGAAGAACCATTTGTTGTGTTGCAGTTGCACAAGAAAACGTTGCACACATGCAAAAAGAAGAAGAAAAGGAAGAAAGATACACAAAGAAGGGAGAGAGGTACATCAATTTTGCTAAACAAAGCTTTTTTTTATTATTATTTTATCCAAATCCTTTAATCATTATTCTACTATTTTATTCTTATAATTTTTTATATTGCATATTATTACATTTTGTTATAATTTATTTACATTACATTTGTTTTCAACAAGTAATGATTTTTTATTTAACTTTTATATTTGATTTCCATATTAAAGTAAATTTTCTATAATTAATTTATTTTTGTTATAGAAAATTAAGATGAATCAAGTTATGGAATAAGAAGATGAAACAAGACCTTTGTGGAGCTATGTTTCAAAGTCAAGAAATACTTCTGGTGGTGGAAATAATATGATGGGATGCACTATGTGTGTTATTTCATATAATGAATCTTATACTCTTGTAAGAGGTCATTTGTTAAAAATTAATGGGGAAGATTAAGAATTTCTCCAAGCATAATCTTGTCAAAACTTGTTGATAATTCAAAGAAAAAGAAAGGCACCCCTGTATTTGATGAAGCAAATCAGACAAACAATGGTTTTACTACAAAACTCAAAGGTTCTTTACAAGTTTTTTTCAATATTCAAGCTAGAGACACTCTTGATGGTCAATTGCGAGGATGTTTTACTTTTTTGGACTACCATTCCATTTGCCAAGAAGTCCTTACCATAGAAGTGTATTTTTTTATGATGTAATGGATATTTATAACCACAATAAATTGAGTGGTCATTTACTTTAAAAGAAAGATGTTATTTAGAAAACCTTTTGCAACCTATAAGAAATTCATGAAATTAGAAAGTTGTGCCAACTTGTAGTGATGTTTGGAGTGATCCTCAAATAAGATCTTTTATAAATTTCATGGCTATGACCTAGAGTGAACCAATGTTTTGGAAGTCAATAGATGGATCTAATGAGATAAAAGACAAACAATTTATTGCTAGACATTATATATGGGTATATATATATATATATATATATATATATATATATATAAGTGATTAAAATACAATTTGTGTAGCAATAAAATTTTTGTCCTTTATCTCACCAGATCCATCTATTGACTTCAAAAACATTGGTCCACTCCTAGTAGTAGTTATGAAATTTATAAGTGGTCTTCTTTGAGGATCACTCCATCCATTACTAACAATCCTCACCTTTTCTAATTCCATGAGTTTTTATAGGTTGTAGAAGGTTTTCTATGTGACTTCTTTCTTTTAAGTAAAAAAACCTCTCAATTTATTGTAGGTCAACAATACATATCCGCTAAGATTAGAAGTATCAGCATAGAAAATGCACTTCTATAGTAAGGGCTTCTTGCCAAATGAAATGGGAGTTCTGAAGATTAAAACATCCTCATAGTTTCACAATCAAAATCAAGAGTATCTCTAGCTTGAATATTGAAAGAAGTTTGGAAAGAACCTTTGAGTTTTGGGTTAACACCATTACTTGCTTGATTTCTTTCTTCAAATACATGTATGTGGTGGAGGGACCCCTTTTTTTTTTCTTTTGAATTTTCTATTTTCAATTTTGCTTTCTAAACTCAACAAGTTTTGATGGGGTGACATTTGGACAAATTCTAACTCTTTTGTTAATTTTTAACAAATGAGTTCTTATTTGAGTACAAGATCCATTGAATGAAAAATCACAAAGTGTACTTGATCATATTATTTTCACTACAAGGAGTCTTTCTTAACCTTGGAACGTATCTCCACAAAGATTTTGTTTCATCTTTTTGTTCCACAACATTATTCATCTTAACTTTCTATAACAAAAAATAAATTAAATGTAAAAAATATTCTAGAATATGAAAATCAAATAAAAAAATCATGATTCAAATTTTAAATTGGAAAGAAACGTGATGTAAATAAATTATAACAAAAAGTAATCTACAATATAACAAATTATAAAAATAAAATAATATAAAAAGTTGTATATAATAGAAAAATGATTAAAGGATTTGAATATAATAATAAAAAAAGTTGTTTTTAGCACCCTGATGTACCTTTCTCCCTCCTTTGTGCATCTTCTTCCTCCTGTATCTATGCAATTTTTTTTTGCAACACAACAAACTATTCTTCTTCACTTCAAAATTTTGGTTTTTTTTTGTTACTTCCTCTTTTGTGTAGTTTTTCTGTGAATCAAATCTGTTATAGATTGTTTGTGCCTATTTGTTTCTCCTAAATCGGTGTGATATGTACCACTGCTGTGTCCAAGAACATAACCGTGTATGACCGAATATAGTGTATTTGACACTAGTTCGTGTTTCTGTGTCAGAGACACAACTGAAGCGGAGAAGTGCAACATTGTAGCTATGTTAGAGCTTCATAGAATATACCCCTCCATGGATGCCAACTGATATGTATGTCATTCCAGTCTGTTAAGAATCATCCTGCCAATATTCTTCAATGACTTGTGTATCAGAAGACAATTTGTGAAAATGACATTTGGAGAATAAATTTCTTCTTCTACTATATTTTTTCTTCATCTAGGAAATCTGTTGTTGAATCAATGGAAATCTGCTGGTCTATCTGCAGAAGGTAAGTTATTTTTTCTTGGTGGCTTCATCATCAGATATGCCATTACTGTAAAACAATGATTCTTTTGTTTGTTTTTGAATTTGAAGTAGGTATTTTGAAGGATAAAGATATTGAAACTCCAGTCGTATGCAATTTATTTGATATTAATGGGGAGGTAGCAGCTGGTGTTGCTAGTGTGGAAGCTCTTGTAAGTTGACCATTCAAGTATTAAGCTATCAAGTAATCTCCTAACTTAAGCAAGCTAAAAGATATGTCTTGAAACTTTTTTTGTAATGACGGCTGTGTTAAAAAACTGAAGCAAGGAAAACATATATAATACAATCATTATGTTGCAGGAAAAATATCTGACACCTGACTGGATCTTGCACTTCAGAAATTCTTTGCCTTCTGCTCCAGTGTTAATGGTGGATGCCAATCTGAGTCATCCTGCTCTTGAAGCTGCTTGTAAAAGTACATTGCATGCTAACATTTTAATTCTCTTTTTTTTCCCTCTCTCTGCTTGATTATGAACTCACCACAGATGTTGTTTTCCATTGCATAAATAAATATCTACATTCCTCAGTGGCGGCTGACATGGAGTGTCCTGTGTGGTTTGAGCCAGTATCAGTTACTAAAGCCAGAAGAATCAGTTTTGTTGTTGAGTATGTGAGTGCCGTGCTCTACACAAACTTGATATTCTTTATAAGATTTATCTCATGGTTTTGTTAAAGTTGGTTGTGGTTAATTGGGGATTGCAATAGTCTGAAGTAGTTGTTTAGAGTGGACAATTCACAGTATTTCATAATAACCCTGATTATCGTTGTAAATAGTTTTTTTTGTGTCATCAGCTTTCCTTACTTTGTCTGGAATTTTTGATTCTTGATATTCATCATCTTAATAATGATTATAATATGCACAAATTTAAATATTACCAGTATCACTAGTTTTCTTTAGATATATAACATTGTGGAATGTGCATATGATTTAACTCTATCAACGTCATAGGATAGCATTTGTGCTTTTCTGTAAAAAAAGTTGTTTTTGACACTTGTGAATATTTTGTGTAGGTGACTTTTGTTTCACCAAATGAAGATGAGCTTATTGCGATGGCAAATGCTTTATCTGGTTGTGATGAGTTTCAACCACTTAAAGAAAGTCAGAAAAAAAATATTTCAGTAATGTCTTTGTTTCAATTGCTGAAACCAGCAATATGGGTTTTGCTAGAAAATGGCATTGAAATGGTCCTAGTGACCGTTGGCTCTAATGGAGTGTTTTTATGCAATAAAGGAGGGCCTCGCCACTTTAAAAAGCATACAGAGAAAATAAATCGGACTGGTTTTGGTGGACAATTATACAAGGCTTTCATGCAAAAAAACCCACCTAGTCGCAGTTCTGGTATTTCAGAACTTAATAAAAGCTCTCATCTTTTTGCTGTGCATTTTCCATCTCTTGCGGCATCAGTTGTGAGGCTTACTGGTGCTGGTGATTGCTTAGTCGGTGGAATACTCGCATCAATTTGTGCAGGATTAGATATTATGCAAAGTGTGTCAGTTGGTATTGCAGTGGCTAAAGCTGCTGTTGAGGCTGAGGCTAATGTCCCTAATACTTTCAATTTATCGGCTATCGCAGGTAATGTTTTAGCTTTGTATTTTAGTTACATTTTGAAAGTTACGTAATGAATTGATTAGCATCCCTGATGACAAATAATTCATTTTTTATTAATTCTATTGCTTTTCTGTTTGGGGATTGGCAACCTACATGATGACTTGAATCAGTGTTTGAGAAATGCAAAATTCATATAAAGCCTAATAAGTATTTATTTGAAATATGGATCAAGATGTTAATGCACAGCAAAGAGATGTTGATAAAGAGTTTTTTGGTTGGGCAAAATTTTATGTTGTACACTACTTAATATAGTATTTCCTCTTCAATTATGGAGTAAGATTTTGGATGGTTTTTTTATTGATTGTCGGGTGCTTTTATAACCATTATGATGCCATCTTTTCAATTATAACCCTCTCTTTTCTTTTTTTTCTGTCTTGTGCAGAGGATGCTAAATCTGCATACTCCGGTGCCAAAGTTCTTTTCCACCAATCGATGTTGTAATTTTGAATGAGGATTATGGTAGATAAACAGCTTGAGTCCTCCTTTGCTCAGAAAAAAATGGTAACACCATCCAAAGGCTTATCGCATTGAAATATAAATTAATAACTATTTTTTGAATTTTTATTAAAGTTTTTAGATATAGGATTGTAGTTGATACACTTTTTTATAACATAACATTGGTATGCACTCGTATGTTGTACTTTATCATGTCATGATGTATATCTCTACTATGAGATATATACAAAAGAGTTACCAAAAGAAATTTGGTTACAATTCCATCTCCAACTGTTTTATTTATTTATTTATTTTTAATTCGGGTGAATAGTAAAACTATAAAACAACAATCGATACAACACAACGCAACAACAAAGAGAAAATATAACAACGAAGATGGAAAAAATAATGGAAACGACATGAACTAAACTAATAAATCAAACAAAACACGAAACTGTAACAACAGAGAAAAGCAAACACTGAAAATAGTGATGGAAACAGAGACAAAACATATAAAAAAATAGAAAATAAAATACAGAAACAAAATAGAAACACATTACTTCTTTCCAAATTGATAGAGAAAATTAAAAGCACAAAGTGAACAAATCTAAAATAGAATTAAGATCTATGAAAATAACAACAGATATTGATATTTACGAAGAAAGGCACAATCATATTTGTTTTTGACAATAACGTCGTTTTTATTTTGGATTAAATATGTTTTTGGTCCTTCAAGTTTAACTGAAATTTAAAATTAGTTTCTTTTTAAAATTTTTGATTAATTTAATCTTTTATATTATTTTAATCTGTAACACTCCATTTAATTAATAATGCTAATTAAAGGAAATGTCACACAAAATAATATTGAAAACAAATGACTGGAGTATAGACACTACTCCTTAACGATATAATACATGAGTTGTGGCCTTAAAAGAAAGTTGGAAATCCAGTCTAGAGAGACTAAGCAGTGAAACTTTCATCGAAATTGTATAATACAGTGTGAAATAACATAAAAATGAACTCATCAATCAAATTTGTTTATCTTGTAGGAGTTTTTTTTTTTTTAATTTTACTTTGTATTTTTATAGTTTGAATAGGTTTTATGCATTTATGAAAAATAAGATTGATTCACTATTCAACATTCAACCGGTTTCTAAGCATCATTATATAGGAGA
>Ga0214545_1006676_pt1 | contig 19926 bp, 15 predicted proteins | sample CNSS4metaG_FD_160064 | JGI IMG/M metagenome (GOLD analysis project Ga0214545, IMG submission 160064) | Root nodule microbial communities from cowpea collected in UCLA plant growth center, Los Angeles, California, USA - CNSS4 | ecosystem: Host-associated > Plants > Roots > Nodule | place: USA...
TATATATATTCTTTGAAAAGTAAAATCTATCATCTCTGATTTTTCAATTGATTTAATCATCTACTATCCTAATCATAATACCGACAACATCTCTTTTATTAACTTTTTCGCTGCTTCCAGAATTTTGGCCATCCCGCTCATTATCAGGACACATAAAAAATCCCTTTTAGGTTTACAAAGAAAGAAGGTTTAAACAAAATTATTAATATTTTTTTATTAAATTAATTACAATATTATATTTAAGAAAAAAAGTCTTAAACTTTTTTTTAGTACTAATATATATTTATTAAATTAATTATAAAATTATGTTTAGGTAATGAAAGATTTCAAAAGGAATATTTTATAACTAATATAGTTTTATTAAACTAATTATAAGTTTATGTGTGAAAATAACATTTAATTAAATTATTATTATTGTATGTAACTTTTGTTGGTATTAAGAATGATATTTGATGAGTTAAATTTTTTTTTGGTGAATTATAATTTTGTTTACGAATGAGATGGTGATTAGTTATCTTTATTTTCTTATAATTAATATTGATTCTATTTTTTTTATCTCTGCGTGACTTCTTTTGCCTCTCCTCTTTCTTCTATTTTATAGTCTTTTTTTTTAGAATTTTGGCAAATTACATTCTTTCAATTTCATGTTGCATACCAATTCATCTTCATTTCTAGTTAGTATATTTTTTCTTTCTATTTGTGTTATTTTATTTTGTTTGTTGGATTTGTATTAAAATTAGCAATGCATTTTTTTTTGCCCAATTTTGTTTTTCGGTATTTTTAGATTTATGGGTTTCGAGTTTTTTTTTTTTGCATATATCTTGATGAGTAACTGAAATTTTTCTACAAAACTATTAAATAGATTAAGATTTAGCATTTTTTTTTGTGAATAATAGATTAATTGGAGCATAATTCAAAGTTAAGTTTTCTGTATAAAAAGAATTCAACTTTAGAATAAAAAAGACTTACTATCGAATCAAGAAGAATAATCATTTTTTTAAATTATTTTTATTAATGATTAATCTTAAAATAAACTCTGTTGGTTGTGAAAAAGTTGAGACTTGGAAAGGAGAAAGAGAATTGAGACTACAAGACACTACAGTCTATTCTCAAGTTTACTTTTTTGACAACCAGAACCAGATTTTATTGTTTTAACTCATTCATTTTATCTTTAGTAGTGTTTTATATATTATAATTTTTATATAGATATGTGAACTAGAAAATTTGAATCAGGCTATTCTAAAATCTATAAGAAGAGAAGAATTGAAGTTTTAAGTGTATAACAAAAACGAACTATGAATAAATTTATAAAACAATAAAAGAAAAATAAATTAGAAAATATAGATGAGTACTCTTTGAATAAACAAGATAATAACAATATAGATATAGGTGAAAACAATAATAAAGAAAGAGAAGCAGTTAATAATGAAGATAATTTTTGATTCTCAAACTATGATAACGAGAAGTAGATTAAGAAACTAGATAATGATTCTACTCTTGATAAAAATATATGATCTAAGCTAATAGAAGAATATTGATATAAATTTGAGAGATTTATTGGTTAAAAAATATTCTATTAAATCAATGATGTAAAATTTTCTAAGGATATACATTATAAACACTTTTCTTCACCAAATTATATTCAAAAATCTCGTTTTTTCATAAAAAAAAAACTCAAAATATAAATTTTAAATAAAATGCTTTTTTTTAAAGTTTATTTTATATCTCCCAAACTCTTAAATTCTTGCTCATTATCATCTGGTGAACTCCCATATTTCGACCCTCATAATTTTTATCTCTAGTTGAACTCATATTATTAATAATATTAAGTTTAGACATAATATATATTCCTAGTTTTATCTACTCTTTATTTCATAATTACACAATTTTGTGATATTATTGTCATTCTCAAATAGTTTCAAGCTTCATGTAAGGGTTTTATCCTTTAGCTTCCGCTAGAATTTCGTAACTTCGTCATATGTTTAATCACCCAACTAACTCTTACACTAACAAAAAAACTACTTATCAATATTAATCATGGAAAGCATGTACATCAGCATGCTGCAAAAGTTGATTCATGTTTAAACTAAACCTCTTTTGATTTGGAATAACAAACCAAATTGCAGACTCGTAACCAACACAACTTCCTCAAAAATACAAACTCCTAAACTAAAAAAAAAAAACCCTCCGAAATTGACAATCCCTATTGTAACCTACGTTCGAAACAATAAAACCCTAAATTGAAATATGATGTACCAACCCCAAATCTAAAAAATATTTTCGAATCATAAATTGAAATGTCACACATGATCTTCGATAAAGCCTTTAGATTATACCATTTCAAACTAATGACGAGTGGAACCGAACACACCATATACCAAATTGAACAGAGTCCAATATACCAAATTAGCCCCTGTATACAACAAAACAACAAGTACATTAATTGATCAATTCCGAACTTTCTCTATTCAGCATCTCCACCATGTTTGGAATTGGCAGATGAGATGTTTGTATTATTGTCCTGTTCCAATTCCAAATCCTTGTGAATGCTCGCTTCAGTAAACTCTTCCAAGGGCTTGTAAGTGTAAAACCAAACACAAATTCCAAAATAAATGATATTCAAGACTTGAATCGCACTAACAAGCAAGTAATAGTAATCCAATCTACCCCTGTTGAGGTTCCTATCAGGCAACCAATTCTCCTCCTTCCCACTATACTTATGCACAAGTGATACAACCAGTGTACCAGCATAGCTCCCAAGAGCAATTACTATACAGTACAAAGCAGTGGCACTGCTTCTCATGCTTTCTGGTGACTGATCATAGAGAAACTCAAAAAGCCCCACAGACATGAAAACATCTGCTAAGCCATGCAAGCAATACTGAGGAACCAACCAGAACACACTGATAGGAATAGTGGCATTTGGACTGTCCAATAAGTGGTACTTGGCAGCAACAGCTTTTCTTTTTACTTCAACTGGTGCTGAAATTAATGTGGCTATAGTGTTAATCACAAAGCCTATTCCCATTCTTTGTAGGGTTGTGATTCCTGAAGGGTTCTTTGTGAACCTACGGATGAATGGAACAAAGAGGCGTTCGTATAGAACAACTCCTGACATCAAGGTTAGTACGCTGAAAATGGACATGTTGGCTGGGGAAATTTGGAATGAGTGAGAGAGGTGTCGGTCCATTGTGCGAGCTTGTTGAATTACAAAGCTGGGAAGATGTGATGAAGCAGCTATGAGCAAAATTCCTGAGGAAGATATTGGAAGGACTCTGATGATGGATTTTAGCTCCTCAACTCTATGAACAGTGGCCAATTTCCACCAGTTCGGTGGTGCATTTGGGTCTCTGCATTCTTCCCCTGTGACAATTGCAGCCTTGTCTAACCATCTGTGGACACAGTGAAGCAATGTTTAGCAATTGGGTCAGTGCAATGAAACCCCTTAGAAATAGAATCATACTTTTTATATTGGCTATGTGATTTGACTTACTTAAATTGATTTGTGTGTAAAAGTCTTCCTTCCAAACAGATAGCAGCATCGAGGTCATTGTTTTGGTACAGAAACTTGGGATCATTTGGCAGAGTCTTGTTCCTCTTGTTTATAGCTGCCACAATGACTTGAACCAAACGAACCAAAGGGCTTCCTTCTGGTTCCTGAGTCTTGTAGAGTGGTGCGCCCAACACAAAGGCAATGATGGATAGAAGCATGACGATAGTTGGTATGCCAAAGCCCCAACCCCAGCCCGTGTTGTCTTGAATGTAAACCACAATGGTCAAGGCACTTAGAGAAGCCAATCCCAGGCTGAAAAAGTACCAATTGAAGAGGTTCCATTTCCTAGATGCCACACCATTTTTGGTCATGTCAAATTGGTCCCCTAAAAAGGGCACAACGCAAGGCCTAATGCCACCTGATCCAAGAGATGTGAGGAAGAGAGAGATGTAGAATATGCTGAGTTGTGAGTGTGTGGCTTCTTGGCAATTCACTTGTGTTGGGCATGGTGGGGGGCGAAAATGGGGTAGTATTGCTGATACTGTTAAACTTACCAGTCCCTGTATGAAGCAAGAGAATGAGAAAACACTAAGCATTTACAAGTGTGATGAGATTGTGTGGAGAAAAGGAGAAGGTAAGAACCAGTTGATAGATAAGAGAAGCAACAGTGATGGTCCAAAATCGACCCGCAAAGGACTCGGCAATGAGAGCACCGAGAAGAGGGGTGAAGCTAGCGGTTCCACCATAGATTGTGAGAATGTTGGAGGCAGATACCAGTGGCATGTTCAGCACTTGAGTCAGGTAACTTATCAAGTTTCCATTGAAACCAGCTACTGCAAATCTATCACAGAATTCATTTCCTGCACTTTCACACACATCCAGCAAACTCAGTATTTACCTCAACATTCACAAAGAACATGAAACTCAACATTATGCATGAAAATAGTATAATATAACATTCCATTATGAACACTATATTTATCCAGCAGCAAAATCAATATTACAGGTAAGATTTTTTAGATAGCTGTTCACTTTGATCATGAACAATTAATATTTTTTCGATCTCAGGACACATCATCAGGTCAATCACCATGTATCCGAGATATTATTTGCTTTGGAACGTCGGTTCCGTTATGATTTTATCCTTATAAAGCATCTCGGTGAAAAGAAGGATAAAATGATATTTAAACCACCTTAGACATCGACTTCTAAGAAATGTGAGTAGGGATGTCAACGGGGCAGACAATAACTCTTTCGTACACTATTCGCTAGATAAATATATGTCTCGTATACGTACCTATATTTGTACGTCAGTATGCGGGTCCCGTATTATATTTTAGGTTAAATTATCTTTTTCGTCTCTCTATTTATCATGAAATTTCATTTTGGTCCTCGTGTTTTTCGTTGTCTCAATTTGGTCTTCATTTTCTTAAAAATGACTCAATTTGGTCTTCACCGTTAACTTTGACTAGACGGTGTTAAAGTCAACTTCACGTTTTAATTTCTTTTTTTTTTTATTTTTTTAATTTTTTTTAATTTTTTTTTTAAATTTTTAATTTTTTTTAAAATTTTTTTCTTTTTGACACGTGTCACTTCACAGTCGTGCCACATGTCAAAGTGACTCAATTTGGTCCCTATATTTGTTTTTAGTTTCAATTTAGTCCCAATTTTTGTAAAAATGAAGCAATATTGTCCTTTCTCAAATTGAGACTAAATTTACTTTTTTATAAATCTTATGGTAATATTCTTATTAAAATTAACGTTTTTATTAAATATTTTTATAAATATTTTAAATTAACTTTAAATTCTACACAAAACATTATACTTTGATTTTGTTTTGAACTTGAGATTTAGTTCCTAAATTTATGTGTGACAAGTTATTTGATTTTTAATCTTTACTAAATTTGTATAATATGATTGATGCCTTTATATATGATGACAAAATTGTTAATTTTTGAAATTAAGTTTGGGATTTAACTTTTTTTAATAATAAAACTAAAAAAAATTTATTTAAAAATATTTCTATAAATATTTAATAAAAATGTCAATTTTATTAAGAATATCATCATAAGTTGTATACAAAGATTAATATTTTTATAAATATTTCTATAAATATTTAATAATTAATAGTCAATTTTAATATCCACGGATACCCGCGGACGGATATTTACAAAAGAAAATTTTAATATTTAACAAAAAATTTAATATAATACATAATATTTATTAAGTTCATATAAATTAAAAATAACTCATTTAAATAGTGTTGAATGACCTTTTATAAATAAATTGAGATTTTCTAAAACTAATTGAGAAAAAATAATCAATTTTCATAAAAAATAACACATTCAAAATTAATGTACTAATATTTTAATTAACATGCATTTGGTTATAAATTATAATAATTTTTAAAATCAAATAATAGAATAGTGAATTTGCAAAGAATTAAGAAGTGATTTGGGGGTGAAAAGATACTGACTATATCGATAACATATATTTTGACGACAAGGTGGCACTTTATTAGAAAATATTAATTTTTCAAATGAATTTTAGTGGAGAATCGGTCATTAATTCAAACTAAACGTTATACCAGCAAATTATTGGTCCTAGTAGTATTGAACTTTATCATTTTAATTAAAGTTTTTGAATTTAAGTTGTGAAAAAAATATAATTGAAAAAGGATATTTTATTAGAAATGGTCAATCAGATCCTTAAAGGAAATTAGTAATTATTGAAATCAATAAATGCATATTCACACCAATAATAAATAAATAAAATTTAACATCTATATAGCAATTACTTTTGATAAATATTGTATATTTAAAAGCATATAGTTAAACTTTAAAATAATGATAAGTTAGAAAGATAAGTTATATATAAGCCGTACAAGACGAAAGATCGAGTCACTATAATAGTAAATTAAGTGACAACTTGGCTTAAAATGGTTTAAATTACTGGCACATAATTTGTGAAGTTTTTGATATCAATTAATGATTAATTAATAAAGGAAATAACATCTATGCAATATAATAAAATTAACCTAATCATAAAATTAGCAAAAATTAGACATGCATAGTGTAAATGATCAGAATTACAAAACAGATTCTAATCCTCTGTCATAATCTTATTTTTCTTAAAGCCATTCAACCATTCTAAGAGACAAAAATAAGACCCATTAAAACGGGTATTAATCAGTGAACCCTATCAGTAAATAATAACTCTTTCACAAATGGTAAAAAAACCTCAACAATTTGTAAATTTCATAAAATTACGCGCAGTTCAATTAGTAAACAGATGAAATCAAAATCCTTCGCTCAATTACAACTTTATGTTTTCTCAGCAAGAAACAGAATCGCGAATGAGATAACGCAGACCAAGTTCGTTGAAAATTGATGGGTAAAGATTATTAAACATGTAATGAGGATGAATGAATAAGCAAAATTTAACTTAGCTGCAATATTTTCAATTCCTTAAAAATAAGAAAATAATATGATAAAATAATAAGAATAATAAAATGTTATCTGACCAAGGATGAAAGGTAATGTTCTGATGCCACCACGACGTTGCTGTGCTTTCTTCTGGTTCTTCTTCTCAGTAACCTCGCCACTCTCCATTTCTACACTCTTCTTCTCTATCTCCATATCTGCTTCTTCTGTTATCTGTAATAACTCACCTTTTAGCAGTTTTTTTCCTCATCTATATCTATATATATAAATATATACACCCATAATGTTCATATAGGTATAACAATGATAATATAATCATAATAATATAATAGTAGCTAAATCAATGAATATAGCGTGACGTACGTCTTCAGCATGTGCTGTTCTCAGTTTTCAAAGGTTGTCGCCAATTCATTTCCTCATGTGGGGTTGTGAAAGGGAATATTAAATTATAGGTTTATTTAAAATTAAATCATGTTTTTCAAGATAATTTAATCTATATTTTTTAATTAAGTAGATTGAGTTTTGCAGTATATCTTCTAAAATCTTGGCCTTTTTTTATTCAGAGGATTCATCAACTGTTCTAAATCCTTCATTACTAAAAACTCAGTAATTCAATATATCAAATTCCAATAACTAAAAGAATCACCTCATTTTTTTTTCCTTCCTCAAAGTTTTATCAAGTTTCTACTAAATTTGGAAATTTTAAGTTGAAAGAAATTGACGGTAAGGTTAATAAATTTGCGTCATTTTAAAAATAAGGAAAAAGTATAGAGTCGTTAGGAATCTAAGTGTGAATCTAAGTCTCACATTGGATAAAAATGAGAAAGTAGAGCACTATATAAGAATAAAGAACCATAAATTCATTCCCTTAAAGTGTTGGGTTGAGAGTGGTGTCAATGTCTTATGTGGTTGGGTTTAAATCTCATCCTGAAAAAAAAAATAGTTACCTTCACAAAATTAGGTTGAGAATTATAAAATATATGTACTGTATCTTAATGTTTTATTTCTTGTTTTTCAATATAAAAAAATAATGTTTTATTTCTTGTTCTTTTACTGATAACAACTGTAATTCGAGATTGACTCTTATTTTCTTCTTTTATAATAAGATATACTTTTTCAGTGTTATATATATAAATATATATATATATATATATATATATATATATATATATATATATTAACAATTTTAGTTTATAGTATTAACTAATAACATTAACAAAACTATTCCTAAAATTAGTACTTGTTTCGGTCTGAAATTAAGGACCAAACCAGAACTATGATAGTTAACTATCGTCCAAAATTCTTCCCTTCTTTCCTTAATCCCTCATGTATATATAGGGTCTTTCAGTTTTAAAACTGCTATCTTACTGCTAGATCTTTAGCTAATCAACCTACCTATTTCTCCACTATTCTCTCATGAAATTTCGCATGGGATGGTTATTCCTAAAATCCAGGGATATTTGCTTGTCACCTCGGCCACCTTGACCCAAATGCTTGTCACCTCGACCACCTTGGCCCAAATGCTCGTCACCTCGGCCACCTCGGCTCAAATGCTCATCACCTCTGCCTGTGACTGAAACTCGTTGTTTTATAATAAATATTTATCAAGTCGAAATCCAAATGAACATGTTGAGGTCGACCATTCCCTGAACGGTATAGTACTTTTATTTTTTTACACGTCTTTCTCTAATATAAATTTTGATGCAATAAAAAAGTATTTATATGGAGGTTGGTGTTCTTAAAATTCTTATTTTGAATTAGTACAAAAATATATTGAAAGTTTAAATTCTTATTGTATTTTATTTATATTAATATATGAAATTATTTGATATTTCACTCATATAGTACAAAATCAACTTAATATAGAATTTTAAAATTTACATCATTTAATTACTTATTATTGTTATTTAATTTTAACAAAAAATTAATACTAATAGTTATGATAATATGAAGTTATAATTTTATAAATAAATTAACAAAATTTTGTCTTTTACATAGTTATTAAATTCATAAGATTTTTTAAAAGAATTACACAGATATAATTTGGAAACTCATGATTTGAAATTACACTTATTTTAACTATAGCTAAGGGCTATTAAATATAGTCAACAACATCTTTGTAACGAAAATTAGCTCCAGCTGGCAACAAAAATAAATGAAAAACATTGTTATAAATTAAACAATACTTTAAGTTTATATTTTTTATAAAAACAAACTTTGCTTGCTTTTTATTTGCAAATTGTAGCTCTCTTTGTTAATTTGTTAGCCATTTTTCATGGAGGTGACAACCCTTACTTTGTATAGTATAATTAAATAAATCGTAATAGACTCTTTCCATTGACTAATGAGAGAGTGCATGCAAGTTGTTTCAAAATATTATAATAATCTATACATACACGTTGATATGGCTAAGTTTTCACGTCGACTTGTATATATTAATTTCCCCTAAGAGCTAACTAATATTATTGTATAAACTAGTTGCAAATTCCATGCTTAAAAAAATAAAAAAATTATAGTGATTATAAAAATAACAATGGGGGATGAGAGTATGTCGATGTATTTATGTCTATATAGATAATTTATATTTATTTTTTCATAATTTTGAAATATAATTAACAATAAAATAAAAATATGAAATGTAAAGAAAAAACATGTTTGGTATACTTTGTTATAGAAAAGTTGTAACATCTCTCAGTATCATTTACATGACTATTAATTAATATACAATAAAAAAAAATAGATTTAATTACCCAGATGATAGAAGTGTGTCAATTTGGTACTCACTCTTAAAAAAAGTCAATTGCATCTTAATTTTTGAAAAGTGTCTCAATTAAGTCTCTTTCAGAAAAAAAAAATAATAATGTCACGCGTCATGTGTCAACCTCTTTTTTTTTGTCTTTTTTTTAATTTTTAATTATTTTTTTGAAAAAAAAAATTGTTACCACATGTTAAGTTTATGATGTGACACGTAACAATGTCATTGCACGTGGCATGACAATTGTTTTGATTTTAATTTAGTATCTCCTTTTGTGTCATTGATTCAATTTTGTTTCAATTATTTGTAATAATTAAAATTATTTTATAATCTCCTTTTTATAAAGATTAAAACTAATTAAGTATAAATATTTTTACAAGATTAAGTACTCTAATATTTATATTAAAATTTATTGGTAAAAAAAATATATTAATATAATATTCATATTTAAAAGAAGGAAAATAAACAACTCGAGAACATAAATTTTCTTTATCATACGCTCTCGTAAAATATATGATCATCATAATTGATAAATAATACAATTACACACAAAACAAGTTAAGTTATTGTTTTAAAAGTTTTTTAGATGTATTTAAATGAAATCATACAGATATTACAATTACATCTCATCCATATACTCTCATAAATCCAATTTGAAATCATTTATTTAATCAACATCAGAGTCCAATTATGAATTAACCGACTACATTTCATGTTAAAATACTATTAACTCTCAACCACCATAGACACGTGATTTTACTTCCGGAAGACAGATACATTTAATCAGACACAAAGATTTGTATTTGTTATACTATCTTAACTAAGATTCACAATAACAAAACTACATTATAGAAACTCAATCCACTTATGTGATAATAAATCCTTATAATCTATTTTAGAAAACTTGGCTAATTTCATATTTGTAATCAATGTCTAATTTTATTTGTTGATTGTTATCCTACAGGAAGGGTATGATACCGGGTTATTAGATTTTATGGGCTGCAGGAAGGAAATAGAGGAAGGTGCATGAAGAAGAACCTTTAAAAGGACTATTTCTTGATTTATGTGCCTTCTTTGTGGGCCTTTACGAGATTATACAATTTAAAGATATATTTTAAACTATTCTTCAAAATACGTTTCTAAATTTGAAAATATGTCGGGAAATCTTGTAATGCATTTTGAAACAATTTAAAATACATTTCAAAATTCAAAAATATATTTTAGATTTCTGAATTACGAAATTCAGAATACAATTCTATAAAATATATTTGAGATTGTACTGACATAGTCAGGTTAGAACATATTCCAGATTGTGTGAATGCATTTTAGATGATGCAATATAGAATACCATGTGATCCTGATTACAATTTCAAAATCTAGATTATGTAATTTAGATTCTTCGACTCTTAGTAATTTGAACTTTATTCCCATTAAGGACGATAAGAGATCCGGTCTGAACATATAATGTTTATCCAGTACTTCATTTATCAAAAAAAAAATATTCACTATTCATTTGGTTATTCGTTAAATAATAGTTTAAAAAATATTCACAAATTTTGTAAAACTTACTGATACTCATGATTATTAAAAAAATATTTTATACATTTTTATAATAAAATTTAAAAATATATAAAATATAATATAATATAAATTAAATATAAATTAAATTTTAATTTTAATTTTAATTTTTAAAATATAAATATAATTTAATAAAATAAAAAAAAAATTATTTTTTACTATCCACGATACATATAATATCATATCCCCGTCCAATCTTTTTATAAACAAATATTAAGATATCAATTATCTGCAAATAATAATAATAGATACTCATAGATATAACTATCCATTTAGCTAGGTATATCTGCTAAAAGAAATTATCTGTCCAAAAAATTAGTGTCATTGATGGAAAAAGAAACCTATAAGAGATCCAATTCCTTAGGAGTATGTTGTATTTAGATTTTTGCTCACTGCACTTCATAATTACTGATTGCAACCTCATAATTTTTTTAGAATGACCTTTTTATAATGGTGACTCTTTTGATTAGTTGTTTTAAAAATATATCCGAACAAGTTTTCCAAAATTCCTGAAACATGATTTCCAAAATAAAATTTCTGGAATAAAATTTTGATACAGAATATCTGAAATAGAATTCTAGAATAAGATTTTTAAAATATATGTTATACATCTCGAAACAAACTTTCCACGATAAATTTTCTAGAACACGTGAAATGTTTTATTGAATGAATGAGCTTTCTGGAACAATATTTTCTAAAGTTATTAGAGTGACAATTGTGATGTGGTGCAGTAAGATAAGAAAATGATCTATTTAAATTTTTTTTGATTCTGCTACCTCCTTACATACACCACCTAAGTGACAGAAGAAGAGATTTTGTCTCTGTCTTGTTCCAAATCGTCCAGATTATTAACTTTACTAATTTCCTCCACGGACTTGTAAGTGTAAAAGCATGCACATATTAGAAAATAAACGAGATTCAGAACTTGAATCCCGCTAAGAAGATAAAAGTAGCACTCCAATCTACCCCTGTTCAGGTTCCTATCAGGTAACCAGTTCCTTTCCTTGCCAGAATACTTGTGAACCAGAGAGACCATAACTGTGCCAACATAGTTCCCAATAGCAGTAGTTATGCAGTTCAGAGCTGCAGCAGTGCTTCTCATGCTCTCAGGTGACTGGTCATACAGAAATTCCAAATGGCCAACAACCATGAAAACTTCAGCCACCCCATGCAGACAATACTGAGGTACCAACCAGAACACACTTATGGGAATAGTTGCATTTGGACTGTCCAATAAATGGTACTCAGCAGCAACTTTTTTTCTCTTGATTTCCACCCATGCTGAGACTAGTGTGGCTATGATGCTAACCACAAAACCTACTCCCATTCTTTGCAGGGTTGTGATTCCTGAAGGGTTCTTTGTGAACCTACGGATGAATGGAACAAAAAGGCGTTCGTAGAGAACAACACCTACCATCAAGGTTACAACAGTGAAAATGCTCATGCTAGCCGGGGGGATTTGGAAGGTGTGAAAGAGGTGTCTATCCATTGTGCGAGCCTGCAGAATCACAAAATTATGAGACGATGATGCAGCTATCAGCAAGATTCCTGAGGCCCAAATCGGAAGCATTCTAATGATGGATTTTAGCTCCTCAACTCTGTGCACCGTCGCTAATTTCCACATGTCTGGTGCTGCATTTGGATCTCTCCCTTCTTCTTCTTCTGTCACAATTGCAGCCTTGTCCAAACATCTGCACATATCTGATTGTTGATTAGGTTTGATTATGAAATTTGAAACTAGCATGATATTGTTGAAGTGACGTACTTGAATTGATGAGAGTGTAGAAGCCTTCCTTCCGAGGAAATAGCAGCGTCTAGCTCCCAATTTTGGTACAAAAGCTCGTGATCTTGAGGCAAAGCTTTCTTTCTGTTCTTTACAGCAGCAGCAACTACCTGTGCCAAACGAACCATTGGACTACCATTTGGTTTGACGGTTCTGTAGAGTGGTGAGCCCAACACAAAGACAATGATGGACATGAGCATGGCAATGGTCGGAATTCCGAGACCCCAACCCCATCCCATGTTGTCTTGGATGTAAACCACAATGGTCAAAGCACTGAGAGAAGCCAACCCCATGCAGAAGGAGTACCAATTGAAGAGGTTCCAGTTCCTTGATGCTACTCCTGTTTTGGTCATGTCAAATTGGTCTGCTGAAAAGGTGACAACACAGGGTCTAATGCCCCCTGTGCCAAGAGCTATGAGTAAGAGAGAGATGTAGAGTATCCATAGCTGAGAGGATGAGGCTTCTCTGCAGTTCACCTGTGTTGAGCATGCTGGGGGGCGCAGATGGGGTAGTATAGCTGATAAAGTTATAACAATCAATCCCTGTATCACGAAATTACACTGAATTCATAAACTTTCCAAAATTCTGGTAAACAAAGTAAGAATTTAACTTGAAAGTGATAGTGAAATTGTAGAAAGAGGGTAGTGTAAGAAACCAGTTCATAGATGAACGAAGCGACAAGAATGGTCCAAAAACGCCCAGCGAAGGAGTCAGCGATTAGAGCACCAAAGAGAGGAGTGAAGCTAGAAGTTCCAGCGAAAGCAGTGAGCAAGTTGGAAGCAGGTACCAATGGCATGTTCAGCTGTTGAGTCAGGTAGCTTATCATGTTCGCATGAAAGCCAGAACTTGCAAATCTGTCACAAAATTCATTTCCTGCACAACTCCTAGTTAATTAATCTTGTTAACCTAATAATTATGTTTCTACCTCTAACCTAACAATGTTCTTATTCTTATCTAAATAATATTACTTTATTTTTTCACCATTGTCCTTTACTTTAACATGATTTAATATAGATAATCAATTAATATATCATTATATATATTTTTTAAAGAATTAATTATTTACACTAAATTACGTCATAGAATAAAAAATAATAGTAAAAAAATAAAAATCATAATATAATTTTTCTTCTTATCTAGCACAGTTAATTAATTCAATAAATCTATATTTGTATGAAATTATATATGTTTTATATTGATTTCTGGATAATAAATAAAGATTCGTTTTATCCTTTTAAAAAAATGAGGATTAGCATTTTGACATGGACAAGTACAGATCTTTTTCTTATTATAAGATATCTATTACATATGTTTTATTTATTACATTATATACCAATAAATATATATATTACTTTTCTCTATTCGTGAAACATTTTCCTCTTGTCACAGCACAGCCAACACTAACATACACTGATTGGCTTTCCCTAGGACTGCATCAATGCATTATTGGCTCTTTAATATATTATCTTTATTCATTTTTTATTTGTTATAAAAATGATTAAAAAATAATTGATTTCTTTTTTGAATTTGTTAATAGATCTGAATGTAGTAAGAGAAAGTTTGACTAACATTTCTTGTGATTTTTTTCTCTGAGTAAACTACCGTTGAAAAGGAATAGTACTGTTACATGATTCTTAAGTTAAAAACAAATAAATTCTCAGAAGTGTAATCTGGTAGCCAAATTATTCCTAAACTAATATATATATATATATATATATATATATATATATATATATATATATATATATATATGATTTAAGTGATAATGTTAACATAAGGTGCACGACCAAAATAATAATGACAATAATAAAGAACAAATAAAGGAGAAGAATAAATATTTTTAATTTAAAAAGTACATGATGAAAATAAGAGAGATAAAAAATAAAATTAAATTGTAATGTTAACATACGTTTAAAAATAAAAGCAAAGCTGACGAACAGTTCGGGAAAGAAGAAGAACTGGGTGCGAAGAAAGTGAAAAAAAGAAGGTATGTTTAGTTTTAAAACAATAGAATAAATATCAGAAAAAAAAAAGTAAAAAAAATTAAATCGTACAATATTTTAAAAATGATAAATATATATGATTAATTACGTATCTTACAACGTTAACACAGAGAGTTGTTTATTATATAATGGATTATTTATCATTGTATAGATGGTAATGTACTAACTAAACAATCCATTATGTTTACGTAATGAATTATTTTCTTTTTACAGTGGTCGTTTTTTTACTTCTTTATTCATCCATTTTGAGATCTCTTTATTTCTGTGTTCTTCCATTCTTTTTTTTTTTCTTTCTTCTTTTTCGTGCAACCAAATATTAAATTTAAATATAAAAGTAAAGCAATAAAAAATTCCAAACATTGTTAACAAAAAACATTAGAGATGAAGGTTTAATTCACTATTCCCTGTATTGAATATTGGAATGTAATGAGTAAAATTGATGATTTGAATAGTAACAGATTGATCGGAAAAAAAGAAGGTTTGAGGAGGAAAGTGCAGAAATGAAGAAATACCAAGGATGAAGGGTAATGTTCTGATGCCTCCTCGTCGACGGTTGTTACGGTGTAGAAGCTCTTCTTTCTCCGCCACCTCGCCATTGTCTCTAATGTTAATGTTTTTCTCTGACTCCATTTTAACATCTGTTTCAGCATATGCCATACACTCGCCGATGTTGTCTATAGGTCTCTCAATACACCTGGCACTGTAATATATATAGAGAGATTAAGATTCATGTACCCGATATAAAATTTAGAATAAAAAATTTCTTTCCATTTACTTTCTTTTAAAGATTAAATATCTTTTTGGTTTCTTAACTTTCAATGAATGTTGGAATTAATCTATTTTAAAACTTTGTACCAATTTAGTTCTTCATCTTTTGAAATACATGAATTTAGTTTTTTTAATTAAATTTTGTTAAGTTTATTTGACATTTTAAGCGCATTTCATAATAGTATTTGATTTAACATTAAAACAAAATTGTGTCAAACAGTATAAACAACTCAAATACAATCCTGAGATGCGTACGAAACATCAAATAAACATAACAATTAAAATGACTAAATTCACGTATTTCGAAAGATAAAAAACTAAATTGATCTAAAATTTCAAAATTGACTAATTTCAAAATTCACTAAAATTTAAGAGAATAAAAATATATTTAACCATTTTTTTAACTAAACATCTACTTCCCTTATTTTATCTTTTCTTCGTTTTGGCTTTTTATCCTTTCTATCAAACTGGGGCATAAACATAATGTGATAGTTACATTACCCAACTTGTCATACTGACTACTAGTTTAACTTAACATGCAATAAATGTTGTTGATTTTTTTTTTATAATTTTAAGATACTATTTTTTTTTCTCAATGTAAACTAAGAAAAATATTTAACATTTTGAAAAAGAAACAAAAAGAAAAAGATTTAACTATTATTTATAAAATTTTAGCGATGGATATTTATTTTACATAATTTAAATATTATGATGTCAAGGTTGTATGTTCATAATCTTCTTTTAAAGTTTGAAAAGTTTTGTAACCTTTTATGAAGTCGAGTTTATTCAACTTAACAATTAAGCTTAATAAGAGATGTCACACAAGGGTTATTCTTAATGTTCATTAATGATGGGTTTTCAACTTTAATACTGAGTTACACCAGAATATAAAAAATGTTACAAGTAATAAACTATAACTGTTAGTGAAATTACACCTACACACCAATGATACAAATTAATTTATAAAGTAAAATATTATATTTATAGATTTTGCTTCACATGAAGCATTATATTTAATATTATCTTCCTTAATAATACAATAAATATAATAAATTTTCTTTTCCGCAAAAACAGGGTCGTAGTGACATGGCTTCTAAATGTGAAACTAAAATAGGAATCAAAATGACAAGCAATAAAAGACAGTATTTTTGGGTAAGTAAATAATGTTAATTACGATTACGTCCTTGCTTACGTTTGCAACACTTTAAGTTTAATCAGGATCGAGAATATGTTGTGTCATTGGAATAAGATCAAATCTTTTGATATGATGACAATTTTAATTTATGTGTTTTGGATACAATTATGCAGTTAGTAGTTAGATTAATTAATCCTCCCAAGAGATTGAGGTTCATAGTGTCTGCTGCATAGTGTTGTCCGTGACACATTGTTGAATACAAAATACCATATATATTTCCAAAGAGAGAAAGATTATACATGCTAATTTGAAGAAGTAACCATTTATATTTTCGATGTTCGAATTGAGATTTTCAAACAATTTCAAGGATAATTTTGTTTTTATAAAAAAAAAATTAAAATACTTATAATTATTTGTATTTATGTGATTGTACTTATCGATTTTCATTCATTTAAAAAATTCAGGTAACTTTTTCTAAAGATAGCCTAGAGATTAAATCATATAATAAATTAAATACTTTACAAGATAAAATAAATATAGTATCTTTCGATAAACAAATCATTGTTAATATAATAAATATTTAAATAGGGTAATGTCCCATTTAATAAAATATTAAATATACGTATGTATAAAATATTATATTATTGGTTGAATTTTGTCGGCAAAAATTTATTGGTAAAACAAATTTAGTGATGAATTTTATCGATGAGTTTTAAAATTTTAATTATTGACAAAATAATTATTGGTAATAAATTTGTTAGTAAAATATGGTAGTAGATTAGAATTTTCATTATCGATAAAAATATTCATAAGTAATTGATTTATCGGTAAATTAGATTTTTTTATTATTGATAGATATTTTTGTCTAAAAATTATTTTGGAAAAATTAGTTTCAAATCTATTGTAATAAAATATGTCGGTAAAATTAGTTGATAATTGAGTTTTTATTAATTTATTGATAAATTTGGTGGTAAAAGTGTTTTTGTAAAATTTCACAGTAAATTCAACACTAACTGGATTTTTTTAAATGTATTCGATAATTTAAATTTTGTTACATCCATTAGTAAATCCATTGTTACTTGTATTTTTTTAAAATTCACCAATAATTATGTTGATAAATAGACATAAAATTTGTTTATCAAATTTAGTGAAATATCTATTATAAATTAATTAGAAATAGGTGAAAAAAAAAAGAGAAGAAGAAGGAAGAAGAGGATGTGATGAAAACAATAGTAAAGACAATCATGAAGGAGGAGGAAATGGACAAAAGAAAACAAGAGGACGACAACGAAGAGATGATAATGACAATGGAAAAGGGGGAGGAGAAAGAGGAAGAAGAAGAAAAAAAAAAGAGACCAAATCACATTATTTACCAATGAATCTTATCAACAATCAAAATTTCTCAATAATTATCAATAAATATTTATCGTAAATTTTATCTAATTTGAATACTTATTCACATGCACATGAAAAATACATGAGAACCATAATTTTAAGAACTTAAAAGGTCAAGACCTTTTTGTTGACATGACTCCAGGAAATTATAACGATGATAATCTAATTTGTTGTGAATTAGAGTACAACATTAAACAAAATTCCAAACTTGTAACCAAGTGAAAGAAAAATCCTCTACTAGGAACATGGGTGAGATAATTGAGATTGACCCATTATCAAAATCAAGACAAGAAGATGATACATTTAAAAAAAAAAATTCAGGTTACAGAATTATGGATAGGAAGACAGATAAACTTGTTGAGTAAAGTCAACAAGAATAATCAAAGATAAATGTTCTTTGCAGAGACACCGGAGATTGGAAAGGATATTGATTAGGTTCATATTATAATTTAGCTTATAATTTAGCTTGGACTAAGAATTATAAAATAACATTTATTAATATTTGTTTAGAGTTTTAACTTTTAATATTGAAAACACAAATCAAAGATAACTTTCACTAAATACATATTTAATTCATAAAATTATATAAGTGTGAAAGTTAGCATTCAAGTGAGAACCAAGATGAAACAAACAACAATAATTGAAGAACATTGAAAACATATTGACGGAAAGAAAAAAAAACTTCAAAATAAAAAAGAAATAAGAAAATGTAGAAAACTTAAATGATTGTAAGAAGAGTTTCATTTAATGATGAAGTCCTCGTTTATATATAAACGTTAACGGTGCATCTTTTCTTGGTTAAGCTTGCATTCTCCTTTCTTTGACTCTTGTTTTGATAATTTACACTTTTGACTTGTTGTTTTCTAGTTGCATTTTTTGCTTTACCTTATCATTTGTCTATATTTTCTTTAAAGAAATCCATCTATATTTATACTATTTACACCACATAAAAATAACATTTCTAAAGTAATATTTTTCTAATTATATCTTCAAGAAATAATAAACAAAGAAAATAGGATTTTTTTTCATTGCAAGAGAATTTTGTCTAAACACATTTCTATTAATTCTTCTTGGGATTATATGTTATAGGTTATTTTTTATTCTTCGTTCTTAAACTCATAGAGAAAGCATATGGATCAAGTCGTTACGATGGAAATGACAGTTAAGGGTGAAGTCATTTCCCACCCGGCTGGTTTCTCTTTTTTTTTTTAAAAAAAACAATGTCGTCATTGAAGACGACAATTTATTTTAATTGAAAAGTGAAATTGTCCTCTAACATGACTACTTCACTTTTTGAAGGTTTTTTTTTCAAATTTCTACTATTTTTCTTTTTTATTTCAAAATTTTCAATTTTCATTATTTTTTCTTTTTTTTTTTAATTTTTGGTTTTCATTATTTTTCCTTGTTTTTCTAATTTTTTAGATTTCATTATTTTTTCTTTTTTATTTTCAAATTTTTCTGTTTTCATTATTTTTCCTTTTTTTCAAATTTTTCGATTTTGATTTTCTTTAATTTTTAATTTTTCAGTTTTCATTATTTTTCCTTTTTTTTATTTTTTTTTTTTTTTTTTTTT
>Ga0214545_1006680_pt1 | contig 19912 bp, 7 predicted proteins | sample CNSS4metaG_FD_160064 | JGI IMG/M metagenome (GOLD analysis project Ga0214545, IMG submission 160064) | Root nodule microbial communities from cowpea collected in UCLA plant growth center, Los Angeles, California, USA - CNSS4 | ecosystem: Host-associated > Plants > Roots > Nodule | place: USA...
TTTTTTTTTTTATATATATATATATATATATATATATTTTGTTTTTCTACCATATGTGTAAAAGTTATTTTACTTTTCTTTTTCTATTTATTTTACTTTTAAACTAATTTGTATTAAAAATGAAAATATATTTCTATACTACTTTTTTATTCTTAATTTTATCCTTTTATAATTTTTAATTGATTGGTCATTTAAAAAATAACTTATATTTAAAATATTAATTTTTTAACTATTTTTTTCAATTTTAATTCTAACCTTTTATAATTTCTAATTAATTGGTCATTTAATAAATTATTAATGTTTTTATACTTTTTTTTCATTTTTAATTTTATCCTTTTATGATTTATATTTGCATGCTCATTTAATAAAATTAAATTTTATTAAAAGATAACTTATATTAAAATATTAATTCATTTTTTTAATACTATTTTTGCATTCTTATTTTTTTTTTTATAATTTCTACTTAATTAGTAATTTAATAAGTTAAGTTATTGAAGAATAACTTATATTTAAAGTATTAATTATTTTTTCCCACCTTTTATTTTTTTATGATTTATAATTACTCAGTTATTTAATAAAGTTAAATTTAGAAAAATACAATTTTCTTTTATTTTTCAAAATATTATTATTTAAAAAGTAATATATATTCATTAACATTACAAATTTTTTATATTATCATATACGTAAGATTTTAGAAAATGGCGTTTTAAAAGTGATAGTGGTTTAAAAATAGTGAGACTCGGTTATTTTAATATTAAAATATTTTATTATAAATAGAATTATTATAAACGAGTTTCATTATTTTAAAACACATCATCTCTCTAGAAACCACTTTTCTAGAGTTCTCTGACTTCTCTCTAGAGGTTTTGTCTCTCTTGTCGTCTGATTGAAGAACCGAGACCATAGGATTGATCCTCTCGGCTAGCTCTTCAAATTGGATCGATCAATTTCTCAGTTCGCGTAAGTTGAGTTTTTACTCTCTTTTTAGTCTTTTTATGTTTTCTGTTGCATGCGAGCTCTCGTCCACTTGCATGTGACCCTTTTAATATCAATATGAGTCTCTACTGATCAATGATCATAACGGTATGTCATGATCGTTCTTGTGATGTTTCTATGTGTAGATAGAGCATCCTGTGGAGTTAGAGGCGTTGACATTTTTAAGGCATTAACGTTTATAAAGTTGTCTAAGTAGGATAACAGTAAGGGAAGTTAACTCATTTTTCTAAATTTCACATATAAACCATGTCTGATGAACTTGATTGCATAATTGTGTGCTGAATTGATGTTTGGAATGTGTGATTGGGTATATGATTGAGTGTGGGCATGAATTATGGGCTGTTGCATGTGAGAACAGATTGAGAATCTAGTATTTTTGCCTAAGCGAGCCGCTCTCGCTTGAGCGAAAACACCCGAAACTCATCCCTATCACTGCACGAGATCTCGCCTAGGCGAGCCAGTCTCGCTTGAGTGAGAGTCACTCTCGTCTAAGCAAGACAGCTTAGCCTAACCGAGAATTCGTCCAGAGTTTGAATTGTTCTCTGTTTCGAGCCTCGCTCAAGCGAGAATGATGCGCCTAAGCGAGAGAGCCCTCTCGCCTGGGCAAGACCTTCTAGCTTGGGCGAGAACCTTTGCAACTGAGTGTTATTTCTCTGTTTTGATGGATGAATCTATGTTTGAACATTAAAATTAATTTTTAGTTATGATATGCATGGATTGTTGTGGCTGGTAATAGGTGTGGTGAAATTTCATGAATTTGGATTATGAGAAGATGTAATTGAACTAGAATTTCAAGGGAAATTCCAATGAGCGTGTTAGTATGTCTAAGGACATAAGGATTCACTTTTGGTTGGTATCTTGAAACTCCAATAATCATTCACGCTCAAATAGAGCGGAATAGATTATGTCGTAAGGAGTAGCAGGAGGTCCTAGTCTTTGGACTTGATCAGTCTTAAAGGCGAAGGGGACTTACCCTGGGAGTGGTTGGGTGATAACCCCTTGAGGCCAAACTTTGCAAAGTTTGGGAACCTTCACAGGTGCAAGCCACCAAGAGGTCCGATGTCACTTACATAATCCGGATTTTGAATCTAGAGAATATATTTGTACTGTGTTTGTGGTGGCCTTTGTGATTCTGGTGAAAATGAGAAAGATTGCATGTTTTGTGTATAATTGAATTACATGATTTTTCTTATCAGATTAGCTTACCCTTGCTTTTTGTGTTTCTGTCTCATGTTGTATGTTTTCCTTTTGTGATGATCACCTTTTTGGTGGGAGCATATGTGGTTGCAATGTCAGAGGCACTTCTGGAGGATGATGAGCCATCGTTTTAGTTGAGAAGGAGCCCTCTCAGTGGGAGCTTTAGCAATGGTCGGTTTAAGTATATATTTTTATTAGTTTAGTTTAAGTGTATAAGTGATATATTTTTATAGTTATATCTTTTGTAAGACTGTATTAATATATTGGATACACTAAATTATCTGTTTTGGAACTATGACAAAACTCTCTATTTTTATTAGTTTTAAGCTGTTAAAGATTGAGATGTTACCATATAAACATTTTAAAAATTTGTCTCTCTAAATAATTATTTTACTTTTTTTTTGTGTCATTTCATTTGATTTTAAATTGATTTACCTTAAAAATGAAAATATATTTCAACTTCATTATTTAATATCTAATAAATTATTATTTTATTTCTTAAATAACACTATTAATTTCTCAAATTTAGAATCGTCATATTAATTTTTTAAATGTAAAATATTTCTAAAGTGTAAATTCTTTTTTCAATCAATTTAATCCATGGTAGATATCTCCCAAAATTATTATAATTTTTTTATTTTTAAAATAAAAAAATAATTATTTTTTTATGGGTATCCTTAGATACATTTTAGTCATAATTAAAAAAATTAATGTATTTTCAATATATTTATTATTAAATAATAGCTTATATTTGTTGTATTAGTTATTTTTTCTATGTTATTTTTTTATATTATATTAACATATAAGAAAAGAAGATATTATCATATAAGAAAATAAGTACCAGAAAATTTAATTTATTGCCCATATTTATTTTGTTGCTAAGTATATAAAGAGTTAGTTTTGTACTCATTAACAATGATAACTTCTTCTTCTTTTTATTTATATTTTTTTTCTGCCACATATATATAGAAGTTATTTTACTTTTTTATTTATTTTATTTTTAAACTAATTTTTCTTAAAAATATTATCATATAAAAAAAGAAAATGTTAGAAAATTTACTTTATCACTTATTCATTTTGTAGACAAGTGTCCATAGTTTTTTAGTCATTTCACAATAATAACTTTTGCGACCACATGTGGAATAAAGTTATTTTAACTTTTTTATTTATTTTATTTTAAAACTAATTTTTCCTAAAAATGAAAATATATTTCTATATTTTTTTTAATTCTTAATTTTATCTCTTTATGATTTCTAATTACTTGGTAATTTAATAAAGTTAAATTTAGAAAAATGTATTTTACTTTTATTTCTCAAAATATTATTATTTTAAAAATGATATATATTTATCAACATTAAAAATTATTTACACTATCATATAAAAAGTTGCCTCACTAAAGAATATTTTTACTTTTTTTATCATTTCATTTGTGTTTAAATTGATTTACCCTAAAAATGAAAATATAGATCAACTTCATCATTTAATATCTAATAAATGATTATTTTAGTTCTTAAATAACGCTATTAGTTTCTCAAATTTAGAATGGTCATATTAATTTCTAAAATGTCAAATATGTTTAAAGTGTAAATTCTTTTCTTAATCAATTTAATCCAATGGTAGACATTTCCAAAAATTATTATGAAAATAAGTTGATTTAAAAAAAATAAATAAATATTTCTTTATGTGTATCCTTAGATGCATTTTAATCATAATTAAAAGTTTTTTCTAATGTATTTTCAATATATCTATTATTAAATATTAACTTCTATTTAAAGTGTTAATTATTTTTTATGTTATTTTTTTCATTCTTAATTTTATCTTTTCATAATTTGTAATTACTTGATCATTTAATAAATAATTAAAGAATAACTTATATTTTTAAAGTATTAATTCCTTTTTCATATTATTTTTATTAATTTTATCCTTTTATGATTTCTTATTACTTGGTCATTTAATAAAATTAAATTTAGAGAATATATTTTGTCAAATGGAAATTATTGGATATTTCGACTTAGGTTTTGCTATATGTAAGGATGATTTGAGATCCACTTTAGTCTATAATTAGGGCATTTAGTCATGAGATTTGGTTGAGAAACTTTGTCACTAGGTTAAAAATTGTTACAAAATTTTGAAAGATCATTTAAGTTACATTGTGATAACAATCAAGTGTCTTATATTTCAATGGTAATAAGAATTTGATCAAATCAAAACACATTGACATCAAGTTCTCAGTTGTCAAAGAAATGATACAAAGTGGACAAATTTGTATAGAGCATATATGGATACACTCCATGATAGCAAATTCTCTTACAGAGGGTCTTCCACCCAAGGTCTTTTTTACAGTTTGAGGAATTTTTAGTTTAGCTGGAGTTATGTGATTTATGTTTTATGTTTGGTATTATGCATCCATACTCTTATATTTTGATAATTTCTTTTGATCAAATATAAAATTTGATATTCAATCATTACACTTTGTATAATAATGTTGTTGATTGATCTAATTAAGGTTAAGTAGGACTAGTTCAAAATCGACATGTACATGCCACCTTCATGTTATTTTCATGGTACACATTTCATGACGAGTCTATGTAAGACCCGAGAAATTTAAATAATTAAATAAATAATTATTTAATAAATGCGGGTAGTAGAAGCCTTTATGACATTTAATGTCAATTGCTGTGAAGTCGAAAAGTACCAGCTCAAATGCTTGAGAGTACTTGATTGTGCTAAGAGAACTTAGGTTCGAGTTCTATGTATGCCAATTGTATGATATTTTATTTTGTGCATTGTTTTAAGGTTATGATTGAATGTGAGTAGTGATAATGTAATCCTAAAATTATAGGAATTTTCACGAACATGATTGATTGAATTGGTTGTGCACTTGCTTTGTGATTTAGTGGTTGTGGGTTCAAACCTTGCCAAGAACAAAATTAACTCTTTTATTTTTGCTAAACTAATTGTGGCATGAATCTAAAAGGGTGGAGAAACCCTAGTGACAATAGGCAGCCAAGAGGGGCTGGAAAAAACAACCCATAATGGTCTTTGAAGGGCCATGATAGTCATTTAGTCATTGAGTTTGGGTTGAGAGAAGAGCTGAAGCTTTTTGGGAGAGCACATGAAGCTAAGGTTAGAAGACCAATTGGAGCAAGAGCAAGAATTCCAAGTTAGGAGAGCTTTACGCGTCGATTTTTATGTTTACGAATGAATTGCATGATTTTATGCTTGTGTGCCATGAATTTCGTGCTCAATCTGATGTGAATTAGAGGTTGGTTGTTTTTTTTATGTTGTTTGAAAAGCATCTTATACTCTGGTATGAATATGATGGGGGTTTCTTGTGTTGTATGATTGTTTATGTTTCAATCTCTAATTTTGGTGATCAAATTGGGCTTAATTCATGTTCATAAGATTTGTGCACTGTTTTAGATTGCTTGGTAATGTTTGAATGTGGTTTTGGGCATTGTTTCTGGTGTCTGCTTGCGTGAATAGGGAAGACGTTTGTTATTCTCGCTCAAGCGAGCAAGGTTCGCCTAGGCAAAAATAGCAGAGACTCGAACCTGGTTCTGCTCGCGCATCTCGCTCAAGCAGAGAGTCCTTGTTTTGGGTGACAGGTCATCTCGCTCAGGCGAGAGTTCCTTAGGCGAGAGTTCCTCGCCTAAGCGAGAAATCGTGGGGATTGTGTGGTACTGCTCGAGCATCTCGCTCAGGCATAAAGCCCTGTTTTGAGTGAAAGAGCATCTTGCTCAGGGGAGAGTTCCTCGCCTAAGCGAGAATTCGTGGAAAGTTCGTGTTTTCTGCTTGACTCGCCACCTAGGCGAGAGGCTTTGGTTCTAAACGAAGGGCGATCTCACCCAGGCGAGAAGGGCTCACCCAAGCGAGAACTCGTGGAGTGCCCCTACAATGAGCTCACTCAGGCGAGAGAGCCTAGCTTAAGCGAGACAGGCCTGATTGCTTGAGCTAAGGCTTCTAGCCTAAGCGAGAATAATGCAATTTTGCGTGTGTTGTTTGTACGCCATGATGCGGACTTGGATCAGGAGATGTTGTGCCATGAGCGGATAGGTGGTGAACACGTGATGATATGAGTGGGGAGGTTCATATTCAGATACTCTCGTGTGGGGATACGAGCGAGGTAGGTTCATATGTTATGTGCTCATACTTGAGAGATGTTACGTGCGAAGAGGTACGTAGCTGGTGGATCACGTGTGTTGGACTACGGGCGGGTAGGTCTGTAGAGAAAGACTACAAGCGGGGAGGTTCGTAAAGGTAAGACCACGAGCAGGCAGGTTCGTGTGAGCATCATAAATTCTGAATCCAAGGATAACTGTTTGTGTGTTGTGAAGGTTGAAAAGCCTTGGGGATTAAGCTCTTGGTCAAGAACTAACTTGGGTGAATTAGATGGATGTATTGTTTTTATCCTGTTATATTATATGTTAGTTTTATTTATAAGCTCACCCTTTCTGTTTGTGTTTGGCAATGATCATGTGATTTGTTACACAGGAGCAGATGATAATACAAGTTATGCTGGTGATGCATAGAGACTAAGAGAGGGCTAGCTTGGGGCTCTTGAGATAGGGATTTTTTGATGTTCTTTTATTTTGTTGGATTTTGAAAACTTGTAATAAGACTTCTATTTAGTTATATTTGAATTATTGCACTTGAAAAAAAATTTAAAATTTCCCCGCGTTTGGGAATAATAAAAGTTGGTTGTTTGATCTTCTTTTCTTATTTATTTATTTCAATAAAGTAATTTCTAGTAGGGATGTTATAGTCTGTGTCTTTTGGTTGTGTCAATATTAGGGATCATTGATGGGTTTAGTTATGATTAATATGATGAAAACTGCTTCGGTTCTATGTATTGATATATTTAATAGATCATATTAATTGGTTATGTCCAAGGAATATAATGGAAAATTTTGAGTTGATCAAGTTTAACACATTTGTAAGGATATACATATGTGAACAATGGGAGATTGCTAGAATTATTTTTACACATACACACACACACACATACACACTCATTGATGGGTTTAGTTATGATTGATATGATGAAAATTGCTTCGGTTCTATGTATTGATATATTTAATAGATGATATTAATTGGTTATGCCCAAGGAATATAATGGCAAATTTTGAGCTGATCAAGTTTAACATATTTGTAAGGATATACATATGTGACCAATGGGAGATTGCTAGAATTTTTTAACCCTAAACCCTAAACCCTAAACACACACACACACACATACACACACACACACACACACACACACACACACAAACACACACACACACACACACACACACACACACAACAACACACACACACACACACACACATATTTTAAACATGTTAGAGCCATTACCTAGCTAGTTAAAATTATAAAGTAGTATGTTAATATTAAGTTTATAACTAAGGGCAAGTGTTTTCGCTCGGCAACTAGTGCACCCAAAAACTAAACTCCTCAAATCCATTTTCACTAAGCTCGCCTAGTGAATTCTAGTTCTCCCAACGAGTGGAACGTTTGAAGCTCTCTAGAATCTCAATTTTTTTTTCACTCAACAATTACTTGGCTCTTCCAACGAGTTTACATCACTCATAAATCTCAGTGATTCAAATTGGTTTTAGAAAGGTAAATTCAGTGCTTTCTTAGGCCAAAAACAAAATACTTAAACTTAAATAACCTTTTATTGAACCAATTTGACTAATTAACAAATCAATTAAGCTTATAACCAGATATTTCATTTTATCACACACAACAATAATACATTATTACATCTCAAGCTAAAACATCACCACTGTTAATCACATCTTATCACATATCCGTGCACATAACCAAATCAACCAATAAGAGAGAAGAGAAAAAAAATAATCAAATAGTTAGCTTCCTTTACCTAGAATTTGAGCTACTCTCACAAAAAGTTCCATTAATTTTACCTTTACAAAGAAAACTCATATGAATGATATGAACATATCCTAACAATTCAAACCAAAGAATGATTTATCCTGAGTTCTTTTTGAAACATGTGACGACTTAACTCCTTCTATGTGGAAAAATTGTAAAAAAGACTCCTGAAAATTACAAAAAATTTATTTATTTTATGGGACACTCTGACCTTCAAATAAACAAATAGTCGAAAACTTAGAAAGAGCGTAAAGGAAGAAAAAAAGTTATTTTCTAGAGATGATAACTTTTCTAAAATGAAATTTGATTAACTAATTTTATATTTTATAACACAAACTTTATAATAATAAAATAATCAAATTTCACTTATAATTTTTTTTATACTCTTATAAATCCTTACAACAAGAAAATACAATGATTGTTTTAATTATAATAAAATAGTTATACTTTTCTTTTTCTACCTCATAAAATGAATACACATAAACAATTTAAAGATTAGATGACAACTAAAAATATAATTGATAAAAGAGTATTTAATGTGATGTTAAATTTGTAAATAATATAAATAAGAGCAAAAAAATATCGAAAATTAAGACATTAAAAAAATAACACAATTAGAAATTCTTAATGCATTGTTCCTTTGTGTGGATGACACTATTTGTCTTGATTTGCACGAATAAATTTTTGGGCTTGCAGTTGTTCTTTTGAGGGGATGTGCATTGATTTACAAGAGCAGATTTGCAGGATCGCTTGCATATTCCATCTTCACTGATATGCCACAATTTGAGAGTATTATCGTTAATTTTACCAAATTAACCCTGTAGTTGGATTATTTTCACCAAGCACGTGAGTGTTATCTTAGGACAACATGCATTGATGTGAGTGAAGTGAACCAGTGGTGGGGGTGTTATTTAATAGCAACATGCACTAGTGTGAGTGAAGTGAATCGGTGTTGGTGTGGGTGTGTAAGTGAAGGAAGATGAGGGGTTGCACATCGGTTAGATAATCAGTCGGTGATGTGTGTGTGGCACCTGTTACATAATCGGTGCTGGTGTAATGTGAAGAGTGACACTGGTTACGTAACCGATGTTGTGTGTGTGGTTAGGTAATTTTTTTAACTTGTTTTCTCTTCTTACGGGGTTCGCCGAAGTTGATAAGGTCCTCTATAACTGCTAAATGTGGTGGCCCTTGTTGAAGCTTCTCGTCTCTGTTGGTGGTGGACGTCGTCGGAGTTCAAGTTTTAAGATTTGTGTAAGTTTGGTGAAGCAAGTTTTAACATTTTATATAATTTTTTATTTTTTTTAAATTCGTATTAATTATTTTTATAACATCAAATTACAAAATCATTCTCTTTTAGGTTGTGTTCCTTTGTGAAGAAGAATTTGAGAGAGAATGTGAAGATGAATTTGTGTGGATTTGAGAAGATAAATGTGTGTTTTTTTTAGTAGATTTAGAGGATAAAGTGAGTAGATTTAGAAATGAATTTTGTAAAAATTAGTGAGTGATTTGATTGATATGATAAATTAAAAAAAAATTGTGAAAAAATATAAAATTTGAAGTTTACCAAAATAGCCTTGATGAAAAAAATAGAATGACTTTATAATTTGATGTGATAAAAAAATTAAAATTAAATAATATAAATTCATAAAATTTATAAAAAATTAAATAAATTTTTATAATAAATAATTACAATTTAAAATACGAAATTATATATATATATATATATATATATATATATATATATATGAAAGTAAAGTGGTTAATATCCGTTCAAATCTTTAGAATATTAAGAAAATGGATTTTGGAAAAGAATTCACAAATCGTTTCCTTCTTAAATCATTAAATGAGAACACAAATTTTTTTAAAATCCGTTTCTCTTATCTGCAGAAACAGTAGAAACTATAAAAACGAACATTGCCTTAATTTGCACTCTCCATCCAATTATAGTGTTAGATTGTGTATGGGTTTGCATCGTTAAAAAACGCCAAATGCAGAAGCGACTATTTTTGTCATATTCGTTGAACTCGAATTTGTAAGATTTTGCTGCGAGTTAAACACTCCATCATCATTATTATATCTTTCATTTCTTGTTGACTATGTTCGTACATGTATTATAATTCCTATCTTAGAAACAATTAAACTATTTTTTCATAATAAAATTTAGGTTAAATTACTTTTTTTATCATTTTATTTATCATGAAATTTCAGTTTGATCTTCAAATTTTTCGTTATTTCAATTTGGTCATCATTTTCTTAAAAATGACTTAATTTGGTCCTCACCGTTAGTTTGACCTGACAATGTTAAAGTTAACGTCACGTGTCAATTTCTGATTTTTTGATTTTTGAATTTTTTTGAATTTTTTTTTAATATTTTACACGTGCCACTTCATAGTTATGTCACGTGTCAAAGTGTGACATGTGGCAAAACTGTGAAGGAACACGTGTAAAAAATAAAAAATATTAAAAAATATTAAAAAAATTAAAAAAAAACAGAAACTGACACGTGGCGTTGACTTTAACACCGTCTGGTCAAAGTTAACGGTGAGAACCAAATTGAGTCATTTTTAAGAAAATGAGAACCAAATTGAGACAACGAAAAACTTGAGGACCAAACTGAAATTTCATGAAAATTAGAGAAAAACTTGAGGACCAAACTGAAATTTCATGAAAAATAGAGGGACCAAAAGATTAATTTAATCTAAAATTTAATAAACAATTTAACTACTTTTAAGTTTGCAATACTAGTATATTAAATTTAGCTGTGTTACATATTAACATACTTAACAATATTATTATGTTGATTACATGTAAGGATATCGCGTATTTTTAGTTATTATTTTTTTGAAGAAAAATAAAATAGTATACACTAAATTATATTCAATAACATGATATATCAGTTATTATATTTATTAATTTTTTTAGTGTAAATTTTTATCCTTTCTTTTTTTTCTGTCTGTTGTTGTATTTATTGACATTTTCTTTTTTTTTTCCTTTTTTTTAAACTGAATAGAAGACCATGCTCTAAATTTATCGTACACATTGTTGTACCTATATCCATGACATATTTATGTAGGATCGACACATATCATAAAAATATATACAAATAAATTTAATGGCCTTGCACAATGTTTCACATTTTTCGGTCAATAATAGTTGGTAACTAGCAGTAGCTATCATAATTCTGCACCCTCCTTCAACGGTGTTAAATTAGACTTTATAAATTACTTCAAATATTTTTATTGGATAAAACATGATCTTTTTCTGAATGAATTACATTTAAATGTATACGTATTTGTTTAAAAAATATATATATTTAAACTTTTTTAATCTAATAATTATTTTATAAATAAGCTTATTTATAAATCAATAAATCGAATTAACACTTGTCTTATTCAATTTAAACCGAACTGCATTTTATTACCCTCATTAGAAACTTTCACGTCACATGGACTAATTGTACTAACCTTCAATTAAGGAAAACATTTGGAAAAATGTCCTGGTAAAAGCACACGAAACGAAAATATGATGCACACTTATTTCCAGCAAAAGGCACAGTTTAGAATTCAAATATAAATTTAAATCTTATATTAGATAGACAGGAGAAAATTACATACTATATAAAAAGAGAAATTTATAAATTTATTATTTTTTAAGATTTTGAGTTGAAGTTGTATTAATCTTTTATATAAATCAAACTCAAATTTTATCGGTGTTATATTTATTTTAATGACCCATCACATACCTCAACATTATGTATGCTAAAGAAAAATTTCTAAAGTAGTGAAAAGAAGATATAAATGGTTTCTCCCACTCAAACCATGGCCTATCAAATAAAATTTCCTCTTCCATAATTATTCCTCCCAACAACCTAAATCATCACATGATGGAGAGTTTTAGAATTAATAAAAATTCTATGGGACAAAGTAGCTAGATTTTTCTCACCTAACCAACAACCTTCGCAAAATAGGAATACCTCCCCCATTTCCCAATTTCCGCCCAACTTATTTTTCATACTCAATCTTCCACAATGAAGACACAAACTTCTATGCCACATTTAATTATTTGATGTTGTTTATATTTATCTTTACTTAATGGGGTGTTCTAATTCATCCTATTTTATTATTTGATATTATTTCTAACTATATCTTACTTGGTAATATATTTTTAATCATATTTTATTTAATTATTTGATATTATGTTATTTCATGTAATTATTATTATAACTTTAATGGGTTGTGTGGAGATTGTAATGAAACTAATGTGATAGTTGATGAGGGCGAAATTATGAATGGTATGGATGGTGAGGTAGTATGCTCACACGAAGTTCATTGGATTAATGTTATGAGAGTACATGAAGAAATATGGAAACAAAAATGGGAAGGGGATGAGAAATAAAATTTCATTCAACAATGTATAAAGATTTTGTCAATAGAAAAATAAAGTTTATTTTCTCAACAACATATCTCATGTACTCCTTATTTTATTACTTATTTTTGTAAATGGTGGCAATCTTTTTTTATACATCACAATTTTGTTGCAGTAGTGATAACATGAAAAGAGCCTAAGAATTTAAAGGAAGTCGTAAAAAGATTCCAATTAGTATGATGCAATGACCAACGAGATATGAGTCTTGAAAGAGAATGAGACATGTGTTCTGTGTAAGAACCTATAAAATGGTATTTTAGGATTGATAGAGTGTTTAGAATAGATACTCAATTATTTTAATATTAAAAAGTTAAAGTATAATAAAAAATTTATAAACGAGTTTCATTATTTATAAACGCACAATCTCTCTAAAAACCTTTTTCTTAGAGCTTTCTTCCTTCTCTCTAGATTTCTCACTCTAACGTTCTTCTTTTTGAAGATCAGAGACCGCTAGGGTGACCCCTGTGACAAGCTCTACAATCTTGTCTGATCAATTTATCAAATTGAGTAAGTTGACTTTCTGCCATTTTTTTCTTGTTTTGGTGTTGTTTTCTGTGCGTGCGGGTGATCCTAGCTCACATGTGGCCTCTAAGTCTTCCTTGTGATTTTTTTATGATCACTGGTTCTAATGATGTGCTATGATCATGTTTGTATTGTTCCTAGGTTGAGTCATGTGCTTTGTTAGCTTTAAAGGAGGTTTGGTTCTATTTTGGTTATCTGAGTTGTCTCACAAGTAAGGGAAGTTAATTGCACTGTCTTTTACGTTGTATACATGTTTGAATATCTAATTACATTGTTGTACTGTGATTTGCTGGCATGACTGAGTTGTTTGATGAATTTTACTCGTTGAATTGGAGGTTAAAACCTCAAATTTATATGATTTGGGTTGTATGATGAGATTCTAAAATATTATATGATTAGTATTGTAAATGTGATAAATTGAGTTGTAACTTTTATGAAATCGTAATTGGTATGCTTTGTCATCTATGAAGGTTCATGAGCTGTTTAAACTTGATTAGGAATACACAATTATCCAAAATCATATTTTGCAAAATTATGCACACTCATTGGGCGAGCATTTACTCGCTAGGCAAGCATTTACTCGTTGGGTAAATTATTGAGGAATGTTTTCCCTAAAGTTCCAATGGTATACACTCGTTGGGCGAGTAATTTTGTCGCTGCTCAAAAATGCATTTTTCACCCAACGAGAAGATGTGTTCGTTGAGTGAGTGGATCAGAACCTGAATAGGTGTTGGCTGAGTTCTTTTAAAAGCTTTGTAACTTTAATGAATAAATGATTTGGTATATGAGATGAATTTGAGATTGATTTCATGAGGTTTAGCTAAGATTTTTTGATGTTAATTCAAGGAGAATTAATGGTGAGTTATAATAGTGTATGCATTGGTATATCAATCTAGTTGGAAGTTATCCTGACGCTATAATGACCATTCAATTCACAAGTAGAGAAGGTTGGAGCATGTGGTGAGAGGAGCAAGAGGTCGTAGTATAGGAGTTTTACTTGAGCCAAAGGCGTTAACCTTGTGTGTGGTAGGATGAAACTCATTGGCAATGGCTTTGCAGAGTAGTAGAGGGCATCATAAGTGCACAACTTGCCAAGATCCGATATCAATGCATGTATCTGGATAATTGAGTCGTTGTTTGGATCTTTGTATGAAATAGAATGATAATGATTTATGATTAATTGTGTATGATTAATTGATACTATTCTTTTATATGATTAAGTCTTTTGTACAATAGCTTACCCTTTCCTTTGTGTCTTATTTTGTCTGGTGTTTTATTCTTTTTACAGTGATCCCTTGATTGGTGTAAGTAGATGAGGAGATAGCAGCTGGTTCAGTCAGGGAAGAAGAGGATGTTGTGGTTTAGCTTTCTCCTTAAAGACATTTGTATATAGATCTTTTGGAAAACTTTGGTTCTTTAGCTTGATCATATGTATATCTTTTAGGATGACTGTAATATGATAATTACATCTTAGTATTTCATGTTTTATGATTATCAACTATGTAATATTTTTTTAATGGTTTAGACTATTAAATGTGATGTTACATTCTGTAGAAACTATCACCTGGAAAGAAAGCTCTCGAATACAAAATAAGATGGGAGCATACATAGTTTGAAAGTGAGACTTGTTATATTTGGATATCATTAAAGAGGAGGAATATATTATGATGAAACATTTGTCCCAACAGCAAAAATGATGACAATGTGTACCTTTTTGGAAGTGATTGCAATTAAAAAGTGTCACATTTACTAGTAAGATTTTAAAAATAATGGCCCAAATTTAGTTTGTAGGTTGAAAAATTCCTTGGATGGCTTAAAACAAGCTCCTCATTGTTGGTTTGAGAAACTGGCTTGCTAAGTTAGCTATTGCCTTGAAAAGCTATGGCTTTGTCTAATCCTATTCAGATTACTCACTATTTATATTGTACATGAGAAAGATATATCTCTATGTGCTAATTATATGGATGACTTAATTATTACAAAGAATGATATTTCAACATGAAATTTTTTAAAGCTTACTTAGGTAGCTTTCAATAAAGTTGGGAGTCTTAAAACATTTTTTTTTGGATTTGGAGGTAGCCCATAATCTTAGGGGAATTTATCTTTATCAATAAAAATCATTGAAGATACAAGTTTACTAGGTGTCAAGCCTGCAATATTCCAATAAGATGGTGTTGGCTTTTGGTACATCTCTTGAAGATCCAGAACCCTATCAAAGATTGATTGAACGATTAATCTATTTGTTTGTGACTAGACCTGATCTTGCTTACTCTATACACATTTTATCTTGGTTTATAGAAACACTTTGTGAAGCATTGATAGACAAGCTTAAAGGTTATTTGTTATTTGAAGAAACATCCAAAGCAAGATAGTCTACTTCATTGTATAAGTAAATTAGAACTACAGGGATATGTGTGTTTTTTTTAGTGAATTTAAAGGGTAAAGTGAGTAGATTTGAAAATGAATTTTGTAAAAGTTAATGAGTAATTTGAGTGATGTGATACATTAAAACAAAAGTTGTAATAAATAGAATTTGAAGATTACTAAAATAACTTTGATGGTAAAAATATATAAAATTATTTTTTTGATTAGTTAAAAATATTAAACTTTAAAAAATTATTATTATTATTTTTATAATAATAATTATTTGAAATTATCATTAATAATTAATATTATTCTTATTAATTATTATGTATATATATATATATATTATTTTATTATTAATTATTTTATACATATATTATAATTATATATATATATATATATATATATATATATATATATATATATATATATATATTATTACACATGCACACTAGCAACACAAACACACACACAACACTATTTACGTAACTGGTGTCATACACTCACAACACCAACACCGGTTATGTAGTTGATGTCACACACTCACATGGCACCACATTGGTTATGTAACTGGTGCACACACACCACATACATCAGTTATGTAACCGGTGCACTCACTCACTCACCACCTTATTTCACATATTTACACATGCATACACATACACACTAGTGCACACATCTTCATGGTAGTGGTGCAACACAACTTGTGTTAGGAATCTTGGCAGCACAGCAAGCAAACACAATAGTTGAAACCAGAAGAAGGAACATGTGAATGCAAAATACCAATCATTTGCAAGGGTTATAATGGTAAAATGGAAAAATGACCCTCAAATCTTTGCTTGGTATGGAGGATGAAATAATCTTTATATCCCATAAATCCATATTCTCATTTTGTTGCATATCAGGTGAAGAGAACACGTGCATGTATTCTAATCCATCTTCAAAAGTAAGTGGTAATAGTAACATCGCTCCAAATGAACATTGCGTAAATGTTTAAGTTGTGTTATAACTGTTGGACTAATGAAAATAACATGTCTTGAAAAGTCCTATATCGCCTAAGATAATTAAGGGTGTGTGTGTTACTGACTATCTAATGGACTCTAAGTCCATGATGTTCCTCCTTGCCCCAAGTCAAATACACTTTGAGCTAATGCTTGACTTTTCTTATTCTCTTGTAATAGAGTGTTGTGAGGTGTAACTAAATTCTTACTCTAAAGGGTGTGGGTGTACTTGGGGGTCAAAGGGTTGAGAATATTTTATGTGTGTTGTACAAATTTGTACATAGTGTGTGGTTGTGATTTTTCTCCGTATTTGGAGTTTCCACGTTATAATCTTGTGTTCTTTGGATTAATCTTATTTTTCTGTTAATAGGCTATTTTTTGAGATAAAAACGATAATGTTCTTAATTGATGATGCATTTTTTCTAACAATAATCGGTGCTGGTGTTGTGAGTGTATGACACTAGTTACGTAACTGATATCGTGTGTGTTTGTGTTGCTAGTGCGCGTGTGTAATAATAATATTTATTTATATATATATATATATATATATATATATATATATATATATATTAAATATAACAATAAATAGTCAAAATATTAAGTATAATAATTAATGATAATAATATTGATTATTAATGATAGTTTCAAATAATAATAATAATAATTTAATATAATATATCTTTTTATTAATTTTTTTATTATAATTTATTAAATATTGTTTTTTAAAATTTAATATTTTTAACTATCTATTAATTCTATCTATTAATTTTTTTAATCTATTACATCACTCAAATTACTCACTAATTTTTACAAAATTTATCTTAAAATTCACTTACTTTATCATCTAAATTCACTAAAAACACACACATATTCGTCCACTCAAATCTACATAAATTCATCTTCACATTCTGTCTCAAATTTATATATGCTAAAAAATACGATCTTACACAATAAATATGTGAATTTTTTCGGTGTTCTAGTTCATGCTCACTCTTACTTTTATTTCATGTAGGACCAAATTATCTCCAAACGCTAATCTAATTTCTTATATTATATTTATTATAAATTAAAATAGGGTTAAATATGTTTTTGATTCCTCAAGTTTTAATGAATTTTGGAATTAGTCCCTCTTCGAAATTTGATACCAATTTAGTCCTTCATCTTTAGAAATGTGTGAATTTAGTCCTTATTACCAAATTTTATTAAGTTTATCTCACTGTTCAAGCGCATTTCATGATAGTATTTGAATTGTTTACACCGTTTGACACACTTTTACTTCAATATTAACTTAAATATTATCGTAAAATGCATTTAAAATGTCAAATAAACTTAACAAAATTTGGTAAAAAGGATTAAATCCACACATTTCTAAAGATGAAGGACTAAATTGGTATCAAGTTTTGAAGAAGAACTAATTCCAAAATTCACTGAAACTTGAGGGATCAAAAACATATTTTATTCATTAAAATATAACTCAAGTAAGATTAAAATATGAATAATAATACGTTACTGAGTGATAATAGTATAATGTTATTAAATTAGTGAAATTAATTATTGATGAATAGAAAAAAAAATGATAAATAGTTTTATAGAAATTAGATAAAAATAAACATTAATTTTAAAAAATTTAATAAATAATTATATTGTAAAAAATAAAATTAGTATTATAAAATATGGACACAATAGAAAAAATTCTCATTATTTCTATAAAAGATGGAATTGGTATTATAAAATGTGGATTAAGAAAATTTCTTTATCTTTATATATAATAAATAATATATATATATATTTTTTTTCTTTTTTTTGGTTATAGATGATAATATATAAAATAAATTTTAAAATATTCAATAGTAATATTATATTTTCCCAACATCCTAAAAATATTTCAAATCCTTTCTAATTAATAAACTAATGAGTTGTGTACGTAGAGGTCTTAAACTAGTATTATCTTTAAAAAATAAAAAATAAAAAGATAAAGATTCCGCTTTCTTGTGTGAGAAAGTACAAGTAGACATTCGTCAGGCATGATGTCAACAGTTTCATCTGTCAAATCTAAGGTCAGACATTAACTGTTATTTATTATTTATTAGGATTCATTGCACTTGTCTCTAGTTTGACGTGATATGATACTGACATTGACGTTCTGACTCTACTATGACCAGGATTCCCGCCAAACAAGAAACGGTTCTGCACTCATAAACTATATCTCTTTTGTTCATATCATGCAATAGATTCATTCTAGATATTGCTACCACAATCCCCTAATCCATTTTAGGGATTCATCTACCATTGGTACCACACTTCTATAACTGGGAATAACAATGGTGTGAAGGGAATCCATCACATCCATTATCTCACTCATATCTCAAATATAATTTTTTTTTTATTTTTATTTTCATTCATGTTGAATGTAAAGTTTTTGCTAGATTCTTTGTGGGATGACGAATATATATATATATATATATATATATATATATATATATATATATATATATATATATATTTTTTTATAAATATTTTTTTTTAAATTACCGCAAAAATATGATATTATAAAAAATAATATTAAAATATTAAATTTTGAAAAAAAGTTATAATCATATAAATTTTAATTAGAATGGCAAAGCAGGTTACTCTGACTCATTTTGATTTGCCCGTGTTTTGGTCCGAAAAATGCGAGCCGAGTTGGCCCACTCCGTATTTTAATATCGGATTCACTTTTCTGGTCTGTCCCGTTCTGCGGATTAGTCTGTGGACCCATGAGCTGATCCGCATTTATGATGAACGAAATATTTTTTTTTTATTGAACAAAATAAAAACTTTTTTATTTTTTCATAATAATTTATATTCATTTTCTATCGAAATAATTCCAATTAGTTTACCTAATCAAAGACAAAAAAAAGTTAACAATGAAGATTATAGCTAAAGTACAATAACAACATGTCACCTTATAAGACATGTACATTAACAATACATAAAAAGATATTTCATATTCAATAACTAAAATCATTATCTTATAGACAATGATTATACATAAATATAATAATAATAATAATAAAATAAAAGAAACTTAAAGAAACAACATAATAAATGATGTAAGAACTAAAGAAATGAGAACATATAATTTTATAAGCGGGCCAACGGGCCAGTCTGCCTCGCCCGTGTTTAGCTTGCGCATATTGCGGGCCTATGCGATTCGAATCATTGCGGATCAACAAATTTAACATCTCAATCCGTCCCATATTTTTTTTGCAGACTTACGGACCAGCCAGCCTGAACCGCCCCAAATTGTCATCCATAATTTTAATATAAATTAATATATAATAATTATATGAATGTAAAATAATCATTTAGAAAAAGGTACATTACACATTATCAGTAATATTAAAATTTGTTATAAAATAAAGGTAATAAGAGAGACAAAGGAGAGGAAGAATAGAGAATGAGAGAGTAGGGAGCAACTTCTGTTTTTATGTGTGTCTCATTACTGATAGGACGAGTCCTATTTATAGGT
>Ga0214545_1006683_pt1 | contig 19905 bp, 18 predicted proteins | sample CNSS4metaG_FD_160064 | JGI IMG/M metagenome (GOLD analysis project Ga0214545, IMG submission 160064) | Root nodule microbial communities from cowpea collected in UCLA plant growth center, Los Angeles, California, USA - CNSS4 | ecosystem: Host-associated > Plants > Roots > Nodule | place: USA...
ACAATCCCTTTCCTAAAAAAAAAAATAAAACGGGAAACGAATTCCACAATCTGTTTCCAAAAAAAATAAAATAAAATAAACACGGATTCCAGAATCCGTTTTGAAAAAAAAAATTGAAAAATGGGGAAACGGATTCCACAATCCGTTTCCTTAAAAAAAATAAAAACACCACAACCCTTCCTCTCCAACGCACACCACTCATCAACACAACCCACCGTTCCAGATTTAACAAAAAGCTACATGTAAAAACCTACATATAAAATCAATTCAAATAAAAATATACACATGCATTCAAATAAAAATATACATTGTCTAATATTAAAAAACAAAAAATGAGTATGACTTACCTGCAAAAATTGAGAAGCCGCGGGAAAGGATCAAAGGTGGTTGCCGACGGTGGGGAGAAGAATGGTGTGTGGAGGAGAAAAGGAGAAAAGGATGGCGTGGCGAGAATGGTTTGTGGGAGAAGAGGGACAAGAGGGAGAAGAGGGAGAATGAGTGTGGTGCAGTGGGGGAGAAGGATGCTTTGTGGGGTGCAGTGGGGGAGAAGGATGCTTTGTGGGGAGGCTAGGTCAAAGATTCCAAGGGTGGTGCAGTGCATGCAGCGTGCAGAGAGAGGGAATCTGCTTTTTATTGGGGTGCGGGTGGAGGGGTTTTGGGGGTGCAGTGTGGTGAGGGGTGTGAGGGGTGCAAGGGTATTTGGGGTGCGCGGTGAAATTGAGAAAAGACACAGACACAATAACTTTTTTTTTTAACCAGGGGCAACGTTGGAAATAAAGTAGGTTTTGGGGGTATAGGAGAGATTATTGGAGGTGCAGGGAGAAGCCCCCTTAGGTTGGTATCCACGTGAAGAATTGGGCCACTTCCCAAGATTCAGTCTGAAACCCAATTAAAGCCTCCATGCGTGATCGTGTCGTGCAAGTGTCCTTTGGAATTGGGCCGCAGCCCATTGCCAATACTTAAAGATTGGACAGCTTGAAAAAATAGTCCTCATTTATCAAAATAAATCCAATTAGAACAATTTTTATTTAATTAAAATAAAAGAAAATATAAGGAATTAAAAGGAATGGGCCTAGGCATTGGCCCAATGCTATAAGCCTTATTGGGGTCACATAAGAGTTGTTCCTACTTGATTTAATTTGAATGATGTGTTTCGAGTATGTCATGGCTAATATGCATGAAATTTCATCTTTGATACATTGTTTTTCATAGTTTCTAGGCAGTAGAAGCCAGAAACCACCTAGCGGCGATGAAGGCCCCCCAGGCGACTCATCCTAGTTGACCTAGTTTTCTGGGTTCTGCTATGAACTACCTGGCGGCAATGAGGATCCGCTAGGCGGTGCACGGTTGATAACTCTATTTTTGCTGTGTTTTGTGGATTTAATGATATTGTGAGTCTCTAGTTAGGTCTCTATTCACGTGTGACTGTGTGATGCTATATAATTGCTTTTATTGTGATATTTTGAGGATTAAATTGTAGGTGCAAACATGAAAGTTTCATGTTAGGGTTTAGGGAATAATCTGTAATATGATGAATAGAGTTAAATTACAATAATTCCGCAATTGTATGATGTGATTGGATGTGTAGACATGTGAAATGGTGAATTGGTGTGATTATGGTGCATTTGGGTATTTGGATTGATCTCCAGGGAATATTGAGTATCTTCCAGGTGCAGAAAAACTTGGGTTTTTACCCAAGTACTCATGCACCGCTTGACGACACCCTGTTTGCTGCCAAGCGACAAGTAGTGAAAAATATGCAGTTTTGGGGTTTTGTGAATTGGTTGCGAGTGAGGTTTCTATGAAATTAACTGAAAGTATACTTGAGGTAATGGAGTGAAAATTGGACAATTGTAATATGTGGGTCAAGGCATTAGATATGGTTGTGTAAATGGAATCAAAGGGAGTGGTGGATGTAGGAATTGTGCTTGTGTGGTCTAGGAATGAGTATGTTGTTTGGTATGAAATATGGAAATTTTAGATATTAGTTTTGGTGTCTCTTCCACAAGCATGAGCATGCATTTTAAGAATAGGTGTTAGTTGCATGAGAAATGAAGTTAAGTTCACCTATATATATATATATATATATATATATGTGTGTGTGTGTGTGTGTGTGTGTGTGTGTGTGTGTGTGTGTGGATGTGTTACTAGAGTATAAGGTAAACAATGCATTAAAATAAGAGAATGAGTTTTGCATTATGGGGTGTTATGTTTTACAGTTTTATGTGTGTGAGCTATCCTTGATTGGAATTAAGGATTGGCATGTTTTCAACTTGCGTAGTATATATTACCAATTGTGATTGAGGTATATTTTGTGTGATAATGTAGACTTGTGTTGTGCATAATAGTTGTATGTAAATTGGTAAACTAGACTTATACGTGAACTATTTGAGGTGGAAAAGTCTATTTTGGGGTGCTAAACCAGTAGTTGGCACATTATTGGTATAGCACTTGGCGACACAGTGAAGGCCGCTAGGCAATAGGAGTACCAGGGAAGTCGCTGGAGCACATGGTGCCTGGCGGTGTAGAGTGACCCGTCAGGCGATAGCCTTAAAATAGTGGGTTTGGAATCTGCCTGGCACCTGGCGGTAGGGGGGTTTCTACTAAGCAATATGAGTTGGGAATTTGCCTGGCAGCGCTTAGGCAGTGCCAAGCGATAACGTAGAGGGTAATGTCCTCTTTGACTTGCGTTTTTGTGTGTTTGAGAGGTTGGACTTGGACTAAGATATGCTTGACAGTGTCATGAGCAGGTAGGTTCATGACTGGTGATGAACGCATGATTAATATGAGCATGGAGGTTCATATGTTCGGTGTCACACTTGAGGGTTGCTACGAGCGAGGAAGTTCGTAGCTGGATGGATCACGTGTGTTGGACTATGGATGGGGAGGTCCATAGAGTTGGACTACGAGTGAGAAGGTTCGTAGAGGTTGGACCACGACCGGGCAGGTTCGTGGAAGCATGATATATCCTAGGTCCATGGTCAAGTATTGCATAGAGTGCTTGAGTTAGTAGTTTCGTTTGTATAATGAGATAATGATTAGAAAAACCTTCGGGTAGTAAGGATTTAAGATTAAGTATTAAATGGAATAAAGTAGTTTGGGTGAATCTCTATATTATTAGTTTGTATGTTTAAGTTGTTATGAGCTCACCCTATCTGTTTGTGTTTGGCGATGATCGTGTGACTTATCACATTGAGCAGATGAATTCCAGGTGATGTTGGAGATGCGTAGAGTCGGAGTGAGGGCTAGTTGGGGTTTTATTTGATGAACTTGTTCTAATTACTTTTTGTAATTTTTAATGGAGTTGGTTTTGGAACTCGAAAGTTGTAATGATTTACATTATGGATTTAGACGTTGACGCTTTGATAATGTTTTAAATTTCCTGCGCTTTTGGGAATTAATATTAAATGTCAAATTATTTTAAATATTATTTGTTTTATAAGTAATATTCAGCTAGGATGTTACAGATTACAGAGAATTAACTTGGCTTGATGAAGATGACTCATATCTAGCCATGAGAGACAAGTTTGATTTTTCACTTTCATCTTGTGATGAGCTACTTGTTGAATTATCATTGTCTTTCCAAGAAATGTAGGTGTGTCTTTCCTTGGGTTTCTTCTCCTTTTTCTTGTCACGACTTTTCTCCTTTTCTTTGTTAATGTTTGGACATTCAATTTTGATATGTCCTTGTTTGGCAAAATTATAACAAGAGAAATTAGGAGTGTTATTTGAATCACTTTGTTTATAATTGTTCCCCTTTTGATTGCCTTTGTTGCCTTTTCTCTTGAGATACTTTCCAAACCTCTTAACCAATAGATTCAAGTTCTCATTGTCACTTGATTCAGCCACCTCCTCCTCGGGTTCATCACTCTTTTCAGTGCTAGATTTCAATGTTATGTTCTTCATGTTTTTCTCACTTAACTATTGCTTATTTAGCTTTTGCTTCTCAATTTCGTGCTCCCTTAGCTTACTAAACAATGCAGTTGTGGTCATAGTGGATAGATCCCTTGATTTTGAGATGGTCGTGACTTTAGGTTGCCAACTCCTATCAAGACATTTTAGCATTTTAAATGTTTAGCTCTTTTTTATCAAGCTCTTTTCCCAAGCCTATAAGATGGTTGGTAATATATGTGAATCTTTTTTGCACTTCAACAATTGAACAACTCATTACTTTTATATCAAGGCATGCTTCCTTGCTCTCTTCACATCATTTGTTCCCTCATGAGTGACTTCAAGCACATCCCACATCTCTTTTTCACTTATGCATTAAGAGACTCTAAAGAACTCATCCATGTTCAATGAAGAGGTGAGAATGTTCTTTGTTGTACAATCATATTGAGCACGCCTTATTTACTTCTCTATCAATTGATTCCATGGCTTGTCAACCTACTTGTTATCAACATGTTAGGAGTGTAAGGTTCATTCACAATTGCATCCCAAATACCTTGAATAATTGATTCAATGAAAATTTTCATTCGAATTTTCCAAAACTGGTAATTAAGACCACTAAACATAGGTGGCCTATGTATATAAGTACCTTCTACAAAAGGAATCCTTTATGGCCGACACACTCTTTAGATGACATTCCCTCCTTTCTCTTCTTGAAACTAAATTTCTAAGTTTTGATCACATTAAGGAGTTGTATCCTAAGGATGATGACTTCTCCTTCATTCATAGTGAGTACCACCTAGGGACAAGCAAATACTTTGACATCTACTATGTCTATATGTTTAAAGGTAAGAGACTTTGCATATCCAAAGGCCCCTAGAGAGCCTCACTCGTTAGAGAGGCAAGTGAGGGAAGATTAATAGGGCCTTTTGGGGCCATAAAGACTTTATAAGTCTTAAAATAGAACTTTTTTGGCCTCACATGAGGAAGCATGTGGAGAGAAATTGTGAGAGTTGCATAGTATACAAGAAGGCCAAGTCTAAGGCTCAACCTCATGGCCTCTACATTTCTTTACCCATCCCTTCTTTGCCTTAGGTAAACATTTCCATGGATTTTATACTATGGCTCCCAAGAACAAAGAAAGGTAGGGACTCTATCTTTGTGGTTATGGATAAATTTTCTAAAATGGTTCATTTCATTCCATCCCACAAGGTAGATGATACAAGCTTCATTGCATTTCTCTTCTTTAAGGAAGTTGTGAGGCAATTTTGCCCTCATTTAATGTTTAATTCTAGATTTTTAATTGAATTTTATTCTTAAAAGATTGATTTAATTGAGATTTTTTATAAGGGTTTATTGAGCATGAGATGCAAAAAGATGTTAAAAATAACTTTTTAGTTGCATAAATGTTTTTTGGATATTTTGAGGTGTGTTAGTGTAGCTACAACTAAGTTGTGCTCATGGAGGTGTGGAAATAAATTGCTTAAAGTTTCATGACACCTTAAAGATAAATCCAAGAATAAGAAATTATCAAAATCACAAAAATCCAAACCAAGCATTGCATGAAGACGACAAGAAAAACTTGAAAAAGTGAAAAAGTTTGGCTAAGCCAAGAAGAGGGAACAGGCAACAAAAATTGGACTTTGTAGTTTTCAATATCTTTTTTCCAGAAGAAGGGGCTTTGATAATTCATAAATATTTATGATAAAAGATAATTTGGGAAAATATATCTTTAGATATTTTATTTGATATTTTTAAATAATTATCTTATTTAATTATATCATAAAATATATAAAGATAATAACTACCAAATCTTTTTAAATATGACAAGATCTTCTTGAATCTTTTTAGATCTCCACAACAAACAAATATATCTTGAAAATATTGGATTATTTAGAAGATAATTGGAGAAGATTACAAGAAGGGCAGAATTAGAAATTGGACAGAAATTAAGTTGATGAATAATTAATTAAATATTTTATATTAATTATCTTTGATTATATCTTATTGTCGACAAAGGAAATCTTCCAAATATTTTAGAAATTTTCATGTGATTAAATTAGTTTTTACCAATAATTGAGACTTTACTTTGATTAAAGGTATTTGCTGATGTGACCCCAACAAGCCCAACCTCAAATGCATCAACAAGCCCAAGCCCACATCAAAGCCCAATCACTAGAAGCATGATGAGAAAGATTCACATGGGCCTATCACAAGATGATCAGGTCAATCATGGGCTTTTTACATTATTCACATGGGCTAAAGAAATCTCTAAAATATGAGATTATGCATGAAAGAAGTAGTCTAGATTTAAATTGGGCCATTGTTTAGGCTTTGCTTTCAATAAAAGCTAGAATACTTTTTGGGATCAATTGGGTCGAGCCCAATGTGCTACCTTTGGTCGTGAATGACTTGAGTGACTCTCCATTTGGATGCAAGCAAAACATGAACTAAGCAAGGAGAATGTGATGGAAGCATGGTGCGTGTGACTTGGGCAAGGAAAGTGTGATACGCCACTTGGCATCATCAAGACTCATCTACTACATCACATGGTCTACAATCAAGCTTCTTCTCCAAGCTACATTTGCATTTCATCTTTGTTGCATTTTCTCTTCATTTGGTCGGCCATGTGCCTATAAATAGAGCCACTCAAATATTGTAATGGTTACTCTTGAATTGCTAATAGATGCTAGTGTTTGAGATCACTCCACACTTTTATTAATTTGAGAGCATACATGGCTAACCTTCTCCTTCATCTCCTCAACCACCTTCCATACCATAGCTCCACTTCTACTCTTCATCTTCACCAAATTCTCCATTTCCAAGAGCTACTTTCCTCTAATTCTCCAAATTCCGTTGCACTTCATCTTCTCCTCATCATTCTCCATGGATTTCCTTCCTCTCCTACTCCAAGGACGTCCATCAATTGGTATCTAGAGCCATCCAAGCCTTTGGTGCATCCATCCTCTTGGTTTGGGTAAGGTTCTTGGTCCATACTTGTCTCCTCTTTCAATTTCCGTTTTGTCTCTCTTCTCCACTATTTTCTTCACTTTTGCTGCTGTTTTTTCATGTTTTTTATGTTCTCCACCGTTTGACATTGAGGCTACATGAATCTCCATTGATTCATCTTGTAGTACTCCTTACTTCATTGGTGCAAATCTGTTTTTAGGTTCCATTTTCGTTTTTCCAGCACTTGTTCTTTGGTTCTTGAGTTTTCTGCATTTTTATTCGGTGAATTCAGTCCTTCTTTGCATTTTATCATTTCAATTATGTTTAAGTCATGTTCTATGCTTTGCTTGTGCTTTAATTCATCTTTTCCACCATTTAATTTCATTGCTTACTGATTTGATTGAGTTTCCGAGCCACATCTCACAACCAAAACACTATGATCCTTCAAGGAAGTGTGTGGATGTTTAAGGCCTGAATCCTCACTGTTTTTCATCCATTTCACCGATTGGATTGTGCTTTTGTGTGTCTAAGATGTTTTTCATCTTACTCCAAGGACGTCCATCATTTGCTCTAACTAAAATTAATCGAGGCTTTGCTTTGATTAATTAAGCATTTTATTTGGTGAGGAGATAAAAGAATAGACATGATTAGGCATAGTAAATTTTGATTGAAACTGTACTTTGGTTGTATTTACTGTGGATAATCTAAAAGTTCTCACTTTTAATTGAGACTGTACTTTGGTTGTATCTACAATAATAATTAATTGAACAATAATCTTTAGATAACCGATTATGGATCTATTTTGAAAAAATCAATAAAATCAATCTATTTTCTTTACTATTGTTTTCATTTCTTTTTATCTTTTAAATTTTATCTCTTTCTTTGTTTATCTTAATCCTCTTATATATTTTTTATTTTATTTGACTAACTCTTTTGTATAGTTTTTATAAGAACTAATTTGTTAAAAAGCAATTCCCTATTCGTTGGGAGACGACTTTGGGTTACTTTACCCTTTCTATTTTGTTAACTATTATCTTAGCAATACTGACATTGCTATAGTTTAGTAGTATTAATTTGATCGTGTCAACGACAACGTTATCAGGCTTCATGGTGTACCTAGAACCATAGTGAGTGATAAGGACACAAGTTTTTAAGCCACTTTTAAAGGACTTTGTGAGGGAAGCTTAGAACCAAATTTCTCTTTTGTATAACTTGTCACCCCCAAATCAATGGCCAAACCGAGATGGTAAATAGGACTTTGGGTGAAATGTTAAGGTGCATGCTAGCCAAAAATCTTAGGGAGCGGGAAGCACATTCTTCCTCATATAGAGTTTGCATACAATAGGGTGGTGCATTCCACTACTTCCCATTCTCCCTTTGAGGTTGTTTATTAGTTCAACCCCTTAACACCTCTAGATCTCCTTCCTTTTCCTACTCATAAGGCATGAACTAGCAAATATGGAGAAGAGTGTGCTAAGATGATTCAAGACTTGCATCCACAAGTTAAGGATAACATAGAGAGGAAGGTTGTGCATTACTAAAGGTTTGCCAATAAAGGTAGGAAATACATCACCTTCTTTGCTAGGTATGGTGTCGCTTGAGGAAAGAGAGGTTCCCTACTCAAAGAAAGTCCAAACTCCATCCTATAAGGGACGACCCTTTCCAAATGGTGAGGAGGATTAATAAAAATGCCTATGAGTTAGATTTACCCCCTAGCTATAACATGAGTCATACTTTTAATGTGGGTGATCTTTCTCCTTTTGATGTAGGTTTTATAAATTCCTTGTTGAATTCTCACTACGGAGGGGAGGATGATAAGTCCATGACTCACTATGAAAGCTTAAAGGACCTTCCTAGAAGGATCACAAAAAGCATGACTAGAAGGAATGCCTCTAACCCCTTATCTTTGTCTTTATTTTTCATTTCTTTATGTTGACTTTATCTTGTGGTGATTTAAGTTGAGTTGACTTGACTTATTGACCTTGACCTTGGGTGTTTGTTTTTTAGGTCAAGTTATTGTCAACTTGGAGGAGAATAGTTGTACTTGGAGTCGAGAAGAGGCTTAAACTTAAGGCTAAACCAGCATGGAGCGCATATGAGCATGAATAGCATAGGAATTTACCTTCTCTTCTAGAAGGTCAATAGGAGCATTAGGAGAAACTTAGCCACTAAGCTAGGTCACTCTCCTTTTCAAGACACCTCCTTTAGTTGACCTAGCTTCTAGAACAATATCTCGTGTTTGTGCTCTTGTCCTTAACTTTGTCTTTTTTGCGAAAAGACCCCATCCAACACTTATGAAACAAGTTGTTCTAGACTTATAAAATGGTTGAATATTTTGAGTAAAATTACTTTATATTTGACCATTTGTGAGAGTGCTCTCCTTAATAGTGTCATCTTATCTTGTTTTATCTTGAGCCTAGAGTTTGGTGAGCCTTGTGCCCCCTCAAGTGGCGTGCCATCATCTTCATCCCCTCCCCCATTCAAGTCTTCCATCTCTTACATCATCTTTTCTTCACTTTTGGTTTCTTTTATTCTCTTTTTAATTCTGCAATTATGCTTCTTTTATGTTCTTGTTTTTAGTTTCCATTAATTGAATTCCTCTCATTCTCTAGAGCCTTGAAAGTGAACCTTCACATCTGGGTAACCTTGATTATCTTAATGTTTAGTAGGCATCTTCCTTGAGCTTGTTTATGTTAGGTTTTTTAAAGGAGGGGGTATCATTGGGGAGATACAACACCAATGAGATCTGAGTCTAATTACATAAGACACTAACACCACTCTCAACCCAAAACCTTAAGGCAATGGGTTTATGGGTCTTTATTCTTATATAATGCTCTACTTTCTCATTTCTGGTCAATGTGGGACTTAGACTCACACTTGGATTCCTAACAATCTCCCCCTCAAGGGTGAGTCCTTTCAACCACATTGGTACACTGCCTCTCTAGCGGAAGCATTCCTAACCACGAGTACTCCTTTTCTACCCTTTTTTGTACCGTCGTTATTCTTAACGGAACACGCTTTACCTGGAACCCTTACCTGGGACCCTTGCCAGGAAGACTTTTGATACTAGGACCATACTGGTACTGCACTCGTCTGAGCCGGTATTAACCATCGGCTCTGATACCACTTGTTAGGTTTTTTAAAGGAGGGGGTATCACTGGGGAGATACAACACCAGTGAGATCTGAGTCTAACTACATAAGACACTGACACCACTCTCAACCCAAAACCTTAAGACAATGGGTTTATGGGTCTTTATTCTTATATAGTGCTCTACTTTCTCATTTCTGGTCAATGGGGGACTTAGACTCACACTTGGATTCCTAACAGTTTAATCACTTAAATATCATATTTGTTCAACATGAAATGGATCTTTAGCATATATTAATTAGACAGGTCTAACAACAAACACCAGACGAGTATAAAAAAACATTAGACAAAAAAAAATTATAATTAAAGTATTAATTCTTTCTTCTATGCATTTTTTTATTTTTACTTTTATCCTTTTATGATTTCTATAACATCTTGACCGGATATTACGAATTTAAATAATAAAATAAAGAAGTAAATGATAAAACTTTATTTATTAAAACTGATATTCCCAAAACGCGGGAAAGTTAAAAAAAAAACTTTTATTACTTTCATAATAAACCAAAATTCATAAGTATAAATAAGATTGTAATTATCCAAATGTCCAGAATATTTATAATTACAATTTATTTGAAAGCATAAAAAAAAAACTTCATAAAAGTTCTGATAAAATCTTCTCCCAAAACTAGCCCCGCTCCGTCTCTAGGCCTCACCAGATCCACCTGCAATAACATCTACTCCCTGTACCGCGTACACGATCATCACCAAACACAAATAGATAGGGTGAGTTAACATATTACACATATATATAAATATTGCATAGTTATATATATATATATCACACAATCACACCAATATTGCTGCAGTAAAAAAATCGTCTGGCGGGGGACACGTACCGCCAAGCGCTGCCCACTTCCAAACCGCGTGGAAGTTATGATGAGTCGAACCTTGACTCACATTCAATACTTAAATTTTGGGAATTTAATATTATTTTTGCGCTTAAAAATTGTATTTAGTTGCATACTATATTATTGGATATTATTGGGCTTAATAATGCAACTGTAATTTAATTTAGGTCCTTAAAAGTGTAAATAATGAATATTTTAATTCATAAATTAAGTCCCAACATAGGAATTTGGGAGAGAAATAGTTCAAGTACTAAATGTACCCCTAATTCTCATGTTTACACCCCCTTTTCTCTAATTGGAATATCTATTTCTAAAAAAACATTTATGGAGCTAACTGCACCCCATGTTTTCAGGTTTACACCCATTCTCTAATTTAATTTTCAATTTCTACTTTGCACCCCTCCTTCTTACTAAGCTGCACCCCTAATGTCACTTAAACTCCCATCCACCAGATTTCGCACGTGGCAATTCTCCACTTATTAAGTTAACCAATTACAACTTGTCACGTCCTCAATCCCCCACTCACTAAAATAACCACTCACAATCTGCCACATCATCAATCCTCCACTAAATTAAATCACCAATCAAAACATGCCACCTCATCACTCTTTCTCTCCTTCACAACCAAAACCCTAACCCTAATTTCCTTCTTCTCTCTCTTCCACACCAATCCACTCCTCAGCCGCCATGACCACGTCCGGCCACCATTGCACACGACGGAAAGCCACCGTCTATCGCGCCCTCATCGGAAACCTCGTCACCGCTACTGCACCAGTGGGCCGCGACGTCTTCTTCTTCTCCGCTCCGCGCATCCCGCAGCCACCATCATGCACCAAGCTCGAACCTGAAACTCCCGCGCCACCGTGAACCAGCCACCATCTCCTTCATCGCGCCTCTGTCTCGCCTCCTTCCTCGTTCATCTCACTGCCACCACCATGGCAACACCACCAGAGCTCACGACCTGCCTATGTCGAGCCCGCAACTCGCCAGAATCGCGGCCATAACCACCGACAACACCCGCGCCAACGCTCACCCGCACCTATGCTCACGCCTCACCCTCTTCCTCGTGACGTCAACCATGGAAACCACTATCTATTCCGTTCAGCTTCACCAACACAGATTTGCAGTGGAATCTACACCTCCATTAGTCGCGAGAACTAGAAGCACCACCGTCACGCTCCTGTCATTGCAGTAACCGCAGCAACACCTCTATCCTCTGTAAATCATAGCTCTGATCACACAACCTTCTTCTCGCGAGATGTCGTAGAACCTGTAACCACGAGGACACATCCATGGCAGCACGCAAGTAGTCCATTACTACCATGCACTTGTCGCCATTGACGCGTGTCTGTGGAGTTGTAGCTGCCACATCTGTTCGAACCAGATTCTTGACGCCCACCGTGAAGACGAAGGTACCAGCGACAAAAACGACGGTGGAGAAAGGAGGAAAGAGGAAGAAACCCTAGTTCTTGGAAGAGAAAATGCACTGCCATATGTCTGCTTCTTAGTGGACAGACATAGAGTCAAACTAGTCAACCAGTCAACTCTGGGCAAGGCTTCGTCATCGTTGGTCAAACAGATTATTTTTAGCAGGTGGTTCCTCTATAGGAACCCTAAATTGCCTAAGAGAGGAAAGAATCGTCTGGTGGCAGTTCATTGCCGACCAGATAGTTTTCCAACCCTCTGGCTACTAGGGTTTTCCTCTACCCTTTCAAATTCAATCCAAAACTAAGTTTGGCTAAAATAAGTTTAATTTGGGTTCTCCAAGACTTGAACCCACAACCATGTCAATACCAAATCAATGCTAAACCATCAAGCTAATTCATGCTTCTTGCTAACTAATATAATTCACATATTATATTATTTCACAACATAATTACACATATTATTAAAACAATAATAATTAATTAATACATAAATAGCATACATAGGACTTGAACTCAAGTCTTCCCACACAATTAAAGTACTCTCAACCACTTGAGTTAATACTTTTCCACATTATATAAATCAGAATTAAATACCATAAATGTTCTTCCTACCCGTATTTATTAATTAATTAATTATTTAATTATTTAATTTTCACGGGTCTTACAATTTCTCATTACTTGGTCATCTTAAAATTAAATTTAGAAAAATATATTTTACTTTTATTTCTTAAAAACAATATTATTTCAAAAATAACATATTTTTATTGATATTATAAATTTTTTACAATGTCATATAAAAATTGTCATGTAATGATTTTGTCTTGCAAAAAATTGTCAACAAAAGGTTACATTTCTATTTTTATATTTTTAGTATGTAAAACATTACACAAATTTGATGATATATTGATTAGACAAATCTAATAACAGATATTACATGAGTCATTCTTATATTGATTAGAAGACTCTAGCAATATACATTAGATAAGTCTTTCCACACACAAAATAGATGAGTTTTTTCATACACCGATTGAAAGAGTATAGTGAAAAATATTATACAAGTCTAACAATACACATTTGAAGAGTCTCTTCATGCCTGATTAGACTAATGTAGAAAAAACCATTACATGACTCATTCAAAACATTGATTAGATAAGTCTAAAAATACACATTAGACGAGTATGTCTATCTGTTGATTAGATGAGTCTTGCAACACGCATTAGACGAGTTTTTCCATACAATGATTATACAAGTCTAGCAATATACATTAGACGAGTGTTCTTACACATATATTAGATGAGTCTATTAATACTCATTAAACAACTCTATCCATTATTTGATTAAATGAGTTTTGAAAACATTAGACAACTTTTTCCATGTACTAATTAAATGAGTCTAACAATACATATTCGACGAGTATGTTCATATACTTATTAGATGAGTCTAATAACAAATATTAGACGAATTTGTCAATGCACTTATCAAACGAGTCTAACACTAGTACACATTAGACAAATATGTTCATACACTAATTTATATTTTTAATGAGTCTAATATAGATGCATATCCTTTATATTTTTAGGGGTTAAATACGTTTTTATCCCTTAACTTTAAGTGAAAATTTGAATTAGTTCCTTTTTGAAACTTTGGACTAATTTAGTCCCTCATCTTTTGAAATGTGTGAATTTAGTCTTTTTAACCAAATTTTGTTAAGTTTATTTAATATTTCAAATGCGTTTCATGATAGCATTTGAGTTGTTTGTGTGGTTTGATACATTTTCGTTTCAAAGTCAATTGAGAAACTCGTTTGAAAAATCAAATAAACTTAACAAAATTTGGTTAAAATGGCTAAATTCACACATATTTTGAGTTAAGGATTAAATTGGAACTAAAGTTTAAAAGAATGATTAATTCCAAATTTCACTCAAAATTAAGGAACAAAAATCATATTTAATCTTATTATTTTTAGAGAGTGTACTCTTTATTTTTTGCATATGATTTACTATTTGTTTTTTTACAAAATTTATTAATTATACTTTTTATAGATATATTAAATTTCTGAACTTATACATCATTTTTCATGTTGATTTTATACAAAACTTAAAATTTAAAAATATTTATTATTTATTTTCTCAATATTATTTAAAAAAAATTATTTTTTGCATATAATTTATTATTTGTATTTACAAAATTTATTAAATTATATTTTTATAGATATATTAAATTTCTAAACTTATACATCATTTTTCATGTTGATTTTATTCAAAACTTGAAATTAAAAAATATTTATTATTTATTTTCTCAATATTATTTTATAAAAGAAACTCAAAATACGTAAAATTATCTGAAGTGAGATTTATTTCCCAAAACACCCCTTGTGTTTGAGTTTTACGAAGGGTTTATGGCACTGCAGAATCGTGAGAAGAGATGGATGTGTTACTGAAGGTGGCAATCCAATTACCCATATTTTCCCCACTCGTTAACCACACCCCGACCCGCGAACGTTCTTCCACGGAGCTACGTTTCTCGCGTTGGAACAACGCCAACGCAGAGAAGTTCAACCAGCGCCGCCGAACGCTCCATGAAATCGAAGACGAAATCTGCCGCACTCGCCGCAACATCGCCGCCGATAACATCATCAACACTGCCACCACCGCCGCTGTTTCCGCCACTTCCGAAACTTTCAAATCCCTCGGAACCCCCTCCGCTCCGTCGCAACCTTCAATTCCGGGAAAAAAATCGAAATACTCTAAACCACCGCCAAAACCGAAATCCTTGCTCGATTGGCATCCGGTGGTTTCACGAGTCGAGAGACTTGAGTTTCGACCGGGGCCGGAAAACGTGAAAATCGGTGAGGACGGAGTGTCTTATATCGTCGAAGGCGCGCCGTTCGACTTCAGGTTCAGTTACACGGAGACCCCGAAAGCAAATCCAGTGAAATTGCGCGAGCCACCGTTCGCGCCGTTCGGACCGCCCACCTTGCCGCGGCCGTGGACCGGGCGGAACCCGGTACCGCCGAGCAAGACGACCGTGACGGAGTTCCACTTGCTCGATCCGCCGCTGTCGGATGAGGAGGGAGCTGAACTAGTCCGTTTGGCCTTGCCGATTTGGGAGTCGAGGAAGAAGGTGTTGGGAGAACCGTTGACTAAGGATGAGATCAATCGCTTGGTTAAGAGGGCGGAGAAATATTCGCGCCAACTGCATATTGGTATTTTCTTTTATGTATTACGGCTGATGTTTTGTTTTTAAATTTATAAAATAATTTAATTTTGATGTCTGTGTAAAAATGATCAACCAGTTAGAAATAAAGTTCCGGATTTACTGATTATTCATCTACACCGAAAAGGTTGATCACCACTTAATATACACATTGATTGAAAGAGTAAAAGTGATAGGTTTAAAGGTTATGTGCCATGATGAAAAGAGAAATAGAAAGGAAAAATAAGTGTGTAAATAGGTGTTCACAAAATCAAGGCGAATGTGAATCATTACAGATATTATTTTAGTGTTTATCCTTTGATGACAGATATCATAATTTGATTGTTATTGGTGTATGTATGCGAATCCTTATGGAGCCCTCCCTTATACGGGGCTCGCTTATGTGAAACTAGTGTGTAATAAGTGTCCATAAAGTCAAGGTGTATGTGAATCATTCCTCAGTTAAACATTATTTTAGTGTTTTTCCTTTGATGACAAATATGATAATTTGATTATTATTGGTGTATGTATGCGAGTCCTAATGGAGGGCTCCCTCGTGTTTACCATCTGTGTTTTGCAGTTTATATCACTTTGTTTTAAAAAATTGTATGATTCTTATGAGCAATAATACTTAGATCCAATTCTGCAAGTGTTTTAAGTCAATCGAATAAATTTCTTCATAATTATTTATTATAGAAAAAAATTGTGCATCTTTCACGAGTTACAGTTCAGGACAGAAGTTTTATAAAACTGCAAGTGCTTAATTTGATTTTAGTTTATGATTGAATTTTTATTTTCCGTTTTCTCTGGTAAGGGTATACGGGAAAATTTGTTGAAGAGTCTTTGTATGTTTCTCTCGCAGTGTTTTTACCTTTGTCATTAATACACTAAAATGTGATATTTAAAGTTGGTTTGATGCTGTGGTAAAATCTTAACTTTTGAACTTAAGCTTTGTGCTTTCAAGAAACCTTATTTGTAGAAGATTATTTGAACACTGAATGAGGAGTGGAAAATAGTCTATTCTGGATGAGGCTGAGGGGATCACTTTTATGCACTTAACTGGTTATTAGGAATGGGAAATAAACTTTTGTCTATGCACTCAAATTTCTGATTTAGGCAGGGATGGTTTGACACATAACATGTTGGAAAACATTCATACATATTGGATGAGGAGCAGTGTGTGCAAGATAAAATGCAGAGGAGTGTGTACCGTTGACATGGATAATGTGTGCCAGCAGTTAGAGGTTTGTTTCTTCTGTTTGTAATCTCTTATACTTTGCTTGGTGCCCTTACCACTTAAATGAATATATGCCTTTTACGCTTTTGAGAATCCACTGGAAATAAGAAACTCATCTTGGGTCCTGTGTCATGTTGTCTTGGTTTTGCCAGGAAAGAACTGGGGGGGAAATCATTTACCGACATTTTGGCACAGTGTACCTTTTCAGGGGGAGAAACTATAACTATGAAACACGACCACGATTTCCTCTTATGTGGTGGAGACCGGTGTCTCCGGTATATCCTAAGCTGATTAAACGAGTTCCAGAAGGTTTAACACTTGACGAAGCAACTGAAATGCGTCAAAAGGGAAGGGTCCTGATGCCCATCCGCAAACTAGGTAGACTTTTTTGGAGATTCATTACAATTTAACGATTCTTGTTCTTTCTTCAAGCTAACACGTCCCTATCATTTTATTGTTGCAGCAAAAAATGGTGTATATTGGGACCTTGTGACTAATGTCAGAGAGGCATTTGAACAGTGTGACCTTGTGCGAATAAATTGCCAAGAACTAAATACAAGTGACTATAAAAAGATTGGAGCAAAACTAAAGGTATAACCATGTTCACTTAACTTTGAATTCAATGTTGAAGATAATAGGCATTGACTTATGTAATGTAAAATTTTCAATGGTGCTATAATAAACATCTTTTTCTTCCATGTGTTCATTGACTCTAGGATCTTGTTCCATGCGTATTGCTTTCATTTGAAGATGACCACATACTTATGTGGAGAGGACCGAATTGGAGGCCTTCTTTACCAAATCCCAGAGATGATGACACGGAAGCCACTAAAGTTAATGTTGACAACGGAAATTCTAGTAAACTGACTCCAGATGCCCGTAAATTGTCAGCGGCGTGTCTACAGAAGAATAGAGCTGAGCATCTATGCAATGAACCTCTTGACATAAGCATTTTATCTAATTCACATGATTTGAGTTTGCACAAAACTGTGCCTTGTCTCACAGAAAATAGCAAGCTACCTGTGTCTGATGTTTCAGGTGCTGCTTCACTCCCTATGAAAACATGTGAAGTTGAAATCACAGAAGGTGTCATGGCCTTTTCTTGCACACCACAAATGGTACCGGGTACTAATAAAAGTTCTGCCAGCACTGTAGCAGATCCTCGTTCAGATAAGTTTCTTGATGGTTCCGAAGCAGATGTTAGTGAGCCATCAAAGTGTGAACCTTGTACAGAAGGACTTTTACTGCTGTTGGACCAAGCTGTTGAGAAAGGCCGTGCTCTTGTTTTAGATGATAAATTTTTGGATGATGATTACATTTATCAAACCTCTGTGGCTTTTTCTAAATCAACTCCACCTTAGCCTCTTTATAAAGGTGTGCACCTTGTACAGAAGTACTTTTACTGCTGTTGGACCAAGCTGTTGAGCAAGGCCGTGCTCTTGTTTTAGATGATAAATTTTTGGATGATGACTACATTTATCAAACCTCTGGCTTTTTCTAAATCAACTCCACCTTAGCCTCTTTATAAACTACCAGACAGCTTATGATTGTAAGAAGTCACAGGAAATATTTGAAGAGTCAGAATCCTTGTAAGTTCTAACTCAAATTTCTATTTGTATTAGTCTTCTGTTTTCTGTGACACTAGAGTAGGTTATCTATTTCCACTTGTTTGGCAGAAATTTTCTCGCGCTTCACTTTTTTTATGCATTATGTACAGTTTATAAAATGTTCGAGTGTTATTCACTGGTTTTATCTGTATTTCGAATCTAGAGTCACTCAGGTGAGGAAGAACTATTTGGCTCATCTTACTATATTCTATATAAACATTTCTCCATCGCTGTAACGTATTTTCAATTTTTCTCTGCCAGTCTCTGTTAGGATATGACCTCCTATTAAGAAGGTCTATGAAAGAAGAAATAAGGGAGAAAGAAATACAACTAATTGATTTAATTCAACCCGCTGAGAAATCTTTTAGTGGTTATATAGGTTGTTGTGTTGGGAACATATATATATATATATATATATATATATATATATATATATATATATATATATACACTAGTATACACAAAGGTGCTATCGCTAGGGATATTAAAAATGTCAAAAATATCCGTATCCGCGGGTATCAATGGATAAAACCCGCAATGGGTAGGAAACGGATATTAAAAATGGATACTTGCTACCTGCAGGTACGGGTATTTTTGATATCCGCATGTTAACGGGACGGGTACGGGTATCATAGTATCCGTACCTATGGATATCCGTACCCGCTAAACTTTAATTCACAAAAATACCCTTATATATATATATATATATATATATATTAGTAAAAAACATTTTGATTTAATATTTTCTAAGTTGCACATCTTATTTTCTTGTCTTCATTCTTCCAGCTTCCAGCTTCAAGTATTGGTACGTTGTCTTCTTCCAAGTACACTCCTTGACATTTTTTTTTTCACTTTTTTGAAATTGGAAATATACATCAAACCCTATATAGACTTTGACGTTTATGGTATGCTTGTTGTCAAATGATGGAATCAAAATAACAATACTTGGCACGTGGTAATTGGGGTTTATCATTTGATTATCTTTTAGGAATCAATCGGAGAGAGTGAGCTTATTGATCAAAACACTAATTATATTTATTTTTATAATTATTTGAACTTGTATAGACTTAAGTTTGTTTGAACTTGATTTAAAATTTATGACAATGATGGATTTTATTTTATTTTATTTGAATTTATGATTAAATATTTATTTTTTAAATAATTTTGTAAATATCTGCGGGTGATACCTGTGGATATGAAAAAAATAGACAGGTACCCGCATAACGGATATCCGACGAATATGGGTATGGGTACGGGGCGAATATTTATTCAACGGGTAGGGTACGAGGGAGCTACTACCCGTACCCTACCCGCCCCGTTGACATCCCTAGCTATTACGTTTGTGTACACATTTTTTAAATATGAATTATAATAGGTTAGTAGGTGATAATAGTGTAATGTTATTAAATTAATATATAAAATAAATTTATATTTATTAAAAATAAAATAAAATGAATAGAGAAATTAATTGGTGATGAATAAAAAAAATTATAGAAAATAGATAAAAATAACCCTTAATTTTAAAAAAATTAATAAATAATTATATTGTAAAGGATATAATTAGTATTATGAGATATGAACACAAAAAAGAAAATCCTCTTTATA
>Ga0214545_1006688_pt1 | contig 19901 bp, 16 predicted proteins | sample CNSS4metaG_FD_160064 | JGI IMG/M metagenome (GOLD analysis project Ga0214545, IMG submission 160064) | Root nodule microbial communities from cowpea collected in UCLA plant growth center, Los Angeles, California, USA - CNSS4 | ecosystem: Host-associated > Plants > Roots > Nodule | place: USA...
ATATATATATATATATATATATATATATTTAAGATTACTTAATAATGCAACTCAATATGCATCAATTGCTATCACATCCTTTCTTTGTGTTTGGTTTAAGAATTTTTATTTGAAATTGTTAACAGAATGGAGGAAGAAAGACAACCATTGTGGAGGAAGTTGCCAATTAGTCCAATCACGATCAGTCCTGGAATGATTCAAGTGAGTACTATTTTGGTCTGAATTCTATGTTGGTCAAAATGTTGTATATTTTTGTGATTGAACCAGCAAAATGTCGTATATTGTGGTTTGAAATCTACCTGGTGGTACTTCAACAACCTATATTTTCACTTTTTTGTTCCCTATTCTTTATGATTGAACCAGCACTTCTCTTTTCAGGTTTCAAAGTCTTATGTTGGAGTTGCTTTAAAGGTTTTAAATTTTGAAATATATCACAAAGAACTTACAGAAATGAAGGAACACAAAGGGATCAAGAGTTTTATCTTTATTTGAGTAGCTTTAAACTCTAAACTAAGAGTTTTAATAGTTAGAACATTATGTATCTTCTTTTTTCAACATTATGTATTTTCTTTATGTATATTTACATTGTAATTGTTAATACTTTATCAAATCATAAATAAAAATAATTTTGGTTATTTTTTTTGTACTTTACGAATTTATATATTTTGTTTATTTTTTATAATAAAAATAATTTCATTAAATTAATAAATTATAAATGCAGGGAGGTAATTACAAATAGAGGAGGTTTCAAACCTCCACAGAACAATAGTCACTAATAGAAGAGGTTAAAAACCTACATAAAACAACATCCACAATATAACTCGGATACCAGGGGTCATTCAAAACCTCTGCAAATAGTTTGTGACGACTCTAATTGTGGAGGTTTATAAAACCCCCGCAAATTAATTTGCGGAGCGTGAAAACCCCCATAGGTTTAGAAAAAAACCTCCACTAAATAATATTTTTTTGTAGTGAAGGAGGAGTACTTATTTAAATGTTTTTGCATTCATCGACAAATTCTAGAAATTATAAATTTTTTGTGAGTTTTATATCTCAGTTAGTGATAATTTTATGTGACATCCCAATTTAATAGAATAATTTTAGAAAATAAAGCATCACATAATTATAATTAATCACGAGCACGAGGCATAAAATATATATGAGTGCTATTACAGTATACCAAACGGAAGGTTAAGACACAGAACAATGTCAATAACCAAACTAAAAAGCACAACAATTTATCATAAGATTTGCTCACAGAGCAAAGAATTTCAAATAAAACAATACTATAAAAGGAGCTCATTAGTGAGCCTAAAACCAACGTGTGGTCCAACATGAATGCTGCATATCCATCATCTTGACGACCACCAGGGGTTTCTGAGTCTGCTCACACCAAATAATTGGTGATCATTGCAAAAAGGAAAAATTAAATAGTAAACAAACACCAAATAGAAAACAGTAAGCTAGAAAGAAATAATTTTCAACATAAAAATATGCACGCAATTTATTAAACCATTTTATAAGCAGGCAAACAGTAGGCACTCAATCATGTGATAGCAAACAATAGGACTCTATGACTCAATTATCTGAATACATATAATAAGATCAGATTCACTGGATCCTTGCACTTGTGGTGGCCTCTACTGTTCTACAAAGCCAATTTTAATGGGTTTCATCCTACCATGCACAAGGTTAGCCCATGATCATCTAAGGTCATTATCCTGCCAAAGACTAGGACCTCCTTCTAGTCTCACCATTCGAATCAGTAAGCTCTATGTGAGACTAATTGATTCTTAGAGTTTTAGGATGCAACCTTACTTGAATCCTTAACTAATTATATACACTACAACACCACCTTGAGGTCTCTCCAAGATGTTCATGGAATTACGTCTAACTTATGCCACATCCATGTTCCCACACCAAAACCTCATGTTATTTCAAAGTATTATCACCTCATGCCATCCATATGAAAAACAATTCCAAGTATCACACCATACAAGCTCCACATTATTTATCATGCCATTAATGAGTAAAATAACCAACGATAACAGAGAACAATTAATAAAACACATTCCTGCACCCATCTCGCTCAAGCTCTAAGCCCTCGTTCAAGCGACAAAGTGTTCTCTCTTGAGTGAGAGCTCAAATAGTTAGCGCTGTAGGTTTCTGCGAGTTCTCGCTTAAGCGAGACCTTCTCGCCTGAGCAAGATTACTCATCGCTCAAAATAAAAGCTCACCACTTGACCAACAATGTGAATAGAAACCAGAAGTGGACTTCTGCTACTCTCGCTTAGGAGTGACTTGCTCGCCTTGGCGAGAATACCATGTTTATCCATTATTCACGCATGCAAGGCAGAAAAATAGTACAAAGCAACATCCAGAAGCACAAGTAAGATGTTTTCACACAACCACCAACCTCATTCAAGCATCAAGAATGTGAACCGGACCAAAAACAAGAAAAATAACTTAGAAATGTGCAAAACCCTAGCTTCCCTTACCTGGACATATGCTAGCCAAACAAAACAGGAACCCAAGAAAGAGCACTAAGACCTAGAGCTGATTACAAAGTTGAAACAGAACATAAGGTCGAGAATGAGGTTCTAAAGAGAACTCATGCTAGAACCCAGAGCACCTGAACTAGAATAAAAAAAGAAAGTTGAGGGTCAACTTATGTGGAAGAAAAAAAGCTCAGCTAGCTTGGAGAAGAATGTGACTTAAGCCCTAACTTCTATTTCAGTAGAGGGAGAAGAGAGGTGAATTATCTTGGAAAAATGAAACAAACAAGGAAGTAAGTTGTTGGGAGAGGTTTAGGAGGAAGTAAGTGAACTGCCCTTGAATCTATCTAAGAAGGTCATATCTAAAACGTTTAAACAAAAGAAATGGGTCTTACACTTTTCATGGTTCTGTTATTTTGATAGACTCTTAATTAATATTTAATGTACATAATATAGTTGTTTTATAATGTATATTGTTACGTGTGGTATATAAAAAAATTCTTGATGCAAATTTTACTATTTATATTATGGTCATCATTTTTAAAAATAACTTTGAATAAATAGATAATTTAATTATTTATTATAAAATTATAACAAAATAATTAATAATTGAAAGTCTAAGAAACATATTTTAAAAAAAATTGGTTTAAATTTTTAATAAATGTTAAATGATAATAATATATTTTTTTTGACGCTTTTTAATTATTAGAATACGATAAAAAAAAAGATAAAATAAGAATAGATATTGCGGTGATTTTTTAATTTTTATAATTTTCTTTATAAAAAATATCAACTATTAAAATATTTCTGTTAGAAATCGCTTTTAACATACATAATTTTAACGATTATTTTAACTGTTATTAAATTTATCTGTGACACCGCTATTTACAATTTTAATATCATAAATATCATATTTTTCTAATAAATATTGACTAAGTGTGTAATTTAAAAGAGATTATAGACGTTTATAAATACGAAGTAGAAATTTAACCTACACCATCACAGATTATGGATAGAACAACTTCATTTAAATTCATTTTTAATAAGTTACATAAAGTGATGAAAAGAAGTTAAAAAGAGTTTAGGAGAGTCTCAGTAGCTTCAATTATTGAGCTCTATACGAACTCTTTTGACACACACCACTGATATAATTGACATGCAGAACACGAGGATAGACCAAAGTAAAATGTCTCAAATTTAATTTTTGTTTCATATAGCTTCAACAGTGATGCTATATTCTCATGACTTCCACGTAGGACTTTCCATCAAGTTTTCGGGAAAATAGACCCTTGAAGTAGTCCTTCACTCCAATGCTTCTGAATCGCGGTGGTGTTTCTTCACTGATCAAGCTTGATGCAGGACCCACAACACCATCTTCATGTGGAGCATAGAATGTTGCAATTGAGAGTCTTTCTTTTTCTGCATTTACTGTTGCCCGATGCTCGATGCTTTTGTAGTTTCCGTTCGTTATAATCTATCCCTCAACCATGTGGAAAACATGCAAAATCAAGTGAGTTTGGCATTTCATGATCATTTGACTTGGTCAAGTTTGTATTTTAATACATTGTATTGTCTCTGTTATGCAGATTTTTCAAGGAAATAGATCCAGATGTTTCATCTCCAATCATGAACTAGCTATGAAAAAGTGAATTTAATTTTAATTTATCTTCATAAAATCTTGATATGAGTGATCTGATGTAACATGACCGCTAAAAAAAACTTTAATTAAAAGACATTGACCTTATATTAAAAACTAAATTTAATTTTAGTTTATCTTTATAAATCCTTAATTACTTAGATAAGAGTTGTTTTTATTTATATATTTTAAATTAGTTTTTAATTATATTAAGTAAAGAGAAAAAAAATTAGAATAACAATCAATTTTAAAAACTAAAAGTAATTAGTTATTGACTAATTTAACTACTAATTTATAAATTATAAATTATTATCTTTAAAATAGTGATTTTATAAATAAAAAATTATAATTAGTAATAACTAAAATTTTTACTATAAAAAAATAAATGTCAAAATTTCGATAATTAATATTAATGACGAATTTAAACTTTAATTAAATAATTATTATAATTTTTATTTATAATAATAGTTATTTTAGAGAACAATAAGTTTTAATTTATAAATTAGTATTTAAATTAGTTACGTGATATTTTGTTTTTAAAATTGATTAACATTTAATGATTTTTTATAGCAAAATCACTTTAAAATAAAATCACTTTAAAAATTTAATTTTTTGTTTGTTTTTCCATCACTATAGAATAAAAAAATGACTTTATTGGCACCCACTAAAAAGAAGATAATGTACATTGAAATAAAAATTGAGGAAGAAAATATTATGATGTCATACAATAAATGAAAAATGTTGGTAATATAAAAAAATAAAAATGATTCTAGCATAAATGAAACATTACCTTTTTTTTAATCCTGACCTTAAACAACCACAAAGAAAACAAAAAGTTAACTCTACAATATATAAATTATAAAGAAAAATTCTTCTTAAACCAATTTATATACACATATATATTTATATATTAAGTTGCAAGATATATGAAATGACAAATAAATTAATTAATATTACCTCTAATATGTCCCCAACATTTACAATGAATGCATGAGGCAGGGGTTTCACTGGAACCCACAAGCCATCTTTTCTTATCTGCAACCCTTCTACTTCATTCACTTGTAAGAGAATAGTAAGTCCAATTCCATCTGAATGAGGGGTAAGTCCAATAACCTTATCTGGTTCAGGGCATGGAGGGTAGTAATTCATCCTCATCAATTGTATTCCATCTTCAAACAATTCCTTTATTTCCTTTTCTTCAATTTTCAAAGCTTTTCCCATATGACCAATAATATTTAAGGCCAGATCTTTCATTTCCTGTGAGTAAATTTCTAGAGTGTCTCTGCAACATAGATCTCACATAAGATCAAAATATAGTGGGATTATAAGGTTAACTTTAGTATAAAAGTTAGAAAAGAGACAGAAATGACGTGGATTCAACTATTTATATATTTAAACTATATAAAATTGGTTTAAAGTATTTAAACTTTTACTGTTAAAAGAAAAATTAAATATTGTAGTATCGAATTATTCTTAAAAAATTTATAACGTTAACTGGTTAGAGAGAAAGAACCTGAAAGGGAGAGGGAGCTTTGGAAATAAATGGGGCATTCTTAAGTGTTTTGGAAGGGTTGTCATGTAATAAAGGTCAGCCCAATCAAGTTCTTGGTCTTCACTCACAACAAATGCTTGTCCAAAACCTTCCATATGCTCTGAACTCTGCCAAAACTTTTTCTTCTCTGACATTGGAAGGTTGAAAAATTCTTGAATTTCCAGCTTTACTTTCTCCACCAAAGAAATACTAACCCCATGATTTACCAGCTAAACAAATTAAAAAATTTACATTAATTAATAAATCAAAATTATCTATAAATACAGTATTACTAATGCTTAACTTTATTTCAGTATATACATTAGTTTATTATAAATGACATAACAGCAGTGATAAAAGTCTATCAATACAACTACATATTTTAGATTTCAGTTGTCAAATAGTATAGAATGCAGAAAGTTTTAAGAATTAGTTTCAGTGATAAACAAACAAAAGAGACCTGGAAGAATCCCCAATCTTTGCAAGCAAGATGAAGCTTTTCAAGTTCTGAAGCTTTAGATTCAGCAGAAAGCAAGTTGTGCATGTCAATAACTGGGATCTGAAGACCATGAGCTTCTTGAGATACGAGGAGCATGTCTTCATGATGAGGTTGAATGTATCTGCGTGGAACAGCAGACAAATTCTGTTTAGCTAACTCTTGAACTGATGGTACCAGAATTGAAGTTCCAGAAGGGTTCTTCCTAGTATCTTCCATGGCTAAAGTGTTTGTGTTTGGTTCTTCTTAATATGGCAAAAATTCACTCTTCTGTTTTCTCCCACATACCTATTCTGTTTTCTCAAACTGGAAAGTGTTTTATAATCATAATTTGAGAAAACAAAAATAATATATATATATATATATATATATATATATTTAATTTGAACTAGAAGTTGACAAGTTTGAGAGTAGTTAATGTTGAAATACAAAATAAAGTGATGTTAAATACCATAGACTTTTCAACATGTAGAGATTTCATTTGAATGGTATTTTTATATTGCTAATATATATAAAAAACAATATTGCTAGTTTTTCTGAATTATGTTTTAAACAATTCATTTTAGTGAAAAGTAGACTTTATATTTAAGTTAAATGTATTTCATTCAATTAATTAAATATGATTATCCTGAACAAACATCAATACAAAAATAAAATAATATTCTATAAATAATTGGCTGGTAAATTATTTTATATGGCTGAATTTAATAGATATAAATTTATGTTGAAGCTAGATATATAAATGTAAAAAAATCCATAAAATTTTATAAACCTGAGAGAGTACTTCCTACATTTCGAGCAATTTCTGGAAACTTCCTCATCTCATTACAGAGGAAACTTTGACATTTTTTTGCACCAATTAAATAATTTATCTCTATCGTTTAATTCTTGTAAAAATAGAAAATAGACTTTATCTTTAAATAATATATATATATATATATATATATATATAATATTTAATTAATTAAATAAACATACAAATAAAAATATTAAAAATGAAGAAATATATGCAAAACAGTATTCATAAGAAATAATAAACTCCCCATATTATTTTACATAGTTTAAATAGTATATATTAATTTTGTGTTGAAGGTAAATATGTAACTAGGAATAAATCCAGGAGATTTTATAAATAAATTTGCCTTAATTTAGCATAATTTCCAATAAAATATAAATTGTTTTAAATAATTTACGATAATTAAAAAAAAAAAAAATATATATATATATATATATATATATTTTAAAATGAATTTATGTTTATAAAAATAATTAAAATTTAATATAAATATTTTATTTTATAAATTTAATAATAATATTTTATTATAAAACTATATTTAAATTGTATATATAGTTTTTTTTGAAAATATATTTTATTATAATAATTGTTTTAAATAACATATGATAATTAAGTAAATTGAAAAATTAAATTTAAATAAAATAATGATTAATAAGTTTACATGTATTAAATAATTTATTTCAGCACATAAAAATAAATTTAATAAAAAAAATTGTAATAAAGAAATGACTCTGTTATATTCCTAATTCGTTTAATAGATACCTATTATTTATATCTTTTAACAAATAGATCATTATTATTTATATCTTTTATCTAACAAATATAAGGCGACATGACAGTATATGGAATAGCCTCCTGTTGAATTCTCATAAGCTCATTTGTTGAATGGCACATATTGACCTTAAAGCACTCAACACTTTTTCTTTTTTTAATTTACAGATTAGCATAAATAATTTGGTTTTCGTTTTGAATTTTTTCCAACACTGAAAAACTCTATTTGTGTTGATGATATGTGTATAATAGATAAATTAAATAATTATTATAAATTTGTTGGAAATTTAAAAGTATTATTTGTATTATTTATTATCTTATGTATAAAATTTTAATATAACTAGAAATTAATAAAATATAAATTAATAATTAATAATATATAAAATCTCACGTAAAATATTTATATATAAAATTAATATTTAAATACGCAATTAAAATCATATATATATAATATTTACTGTTAAATTTATAAATAATATATATTTGTTAAGTTTATCAACTTTATGGTAATGTAAACTAGAGAAACACAGTTGACATTCGGCACTCATTTAATTTTGTATCTCGTTTAAATCCACATTTTAAAAGAAAAATTCTCGAATCAATAATTTTATAATTTTATTTTCAAAACACTTAAAGTCGTTTAATTTTATATTCTGTTATATATAAAAAAAATATATGAATAAAATAAAATAATAAATCCCTCCTGTAACATAACTCTTATATCTATTATATATCTTATATATCTCATATTATCACAATCACTTAAAATTCATAACACTCATAATATTATGATTATATGATCCTTAATATTTTATTGTAATATGACTCTTAAAATTTTATAAGTTCATATCTCAATTAAGTTCACACACTACAAGAAAATGTCTTATTAGTAACCAATTTTAGTGACTAAAAGTTGTTAGTCACTATAGTGACCAATTTAGATACCAATTTACAAAATTAAAATTTATTGGTTACTAAAATAGTCACTAATATAAATAAAAAATTATAATTTATCACTAATTAATTAGAGAGCAATTTAGTAACTAAGTTATTTTGGTACCCAAAACTTAGGTAGCTAATTTTTAGTGACCAATTTTCTTTGGTAGCCAAAACTATGGTAGCTAATTTTAAAAACTAATTTAGTGACCAATTATAATTTTTTATTCATAATAGTAACTATTTTAGTAACCAATTATTTTTTTACTTTGTAAATTTGTATCTAAATTAGTGATTATAGTAACTAACAACTTTTGGTCACTAAAATTAGTTACTAATGAAGCATTTTCTTATAGTGACATTAAACTCTCAAAATTAAAATGTGAACTTATGCGAGTATTTACTATGCAGAGACACTACACCCGTTTAATCATAAATATGAATTTATAATTATTTATTAAGTTGTATTCTAAGATGTTAATATAATTACGATATCTTACAAATTAGTTTTAATAATATTTTAGTTACTAATCACAAGAGATATAAAATTCTAATCGCTTATTTATCTATGTATTGAAATAAATTTTTAAATAGATAATTTTTTTATTATTATTATTATAATATATATATATATATATATAATATAATTATTATTTATATCTTTTTATAACAAATATAAGGTAACGTGGCAATACATGGTTTAGCCACTTTTTGATTTCTCATAAGTTCAATTGATTGGTTGAGGTGTAACGTGTTGACTGTTAAAGCACCGACACCTTTTTCAATTTCCAAATTTAACCTAAATAATTTTGTTTTTTGTTATGATGTTTTTCTAACAATCAAAAATTGTATTCCTTCGATGTGTATAATAGATAGATTCAATAGTTATTTCTGATTTGTTGGAAATTTAAAAATACTATCTATTATCTCATGTATAAATTCTCAGTATAATTATTAAAATAAGTTAATAATATATAAAATCTCATGTAAAATATTTATATTAATATTTAATTACACATTTAATATTTCATGTAATTTAATGTAATATAATTTTTAAGCTCCTGTAATGTAATATATATAAATTAATAATGTATAAAATCTCATGTAAAATATTTATATTCAAAACTAATATTTAAGTATATAATTAATATTTCATGTAATCTAATGTAATATATATTGTAACCTACTGTATTGTAATATATATAATATAAAGTAAAAGGAATGATTATTTTTATGAATGTCAAAATAATTCGTCTCGACGAGTATTTGCGGATAAAATCTGTAATAGATAAAAAATGGATATTGTAAATAGATATATGTGGATAATGGGTAGAATATATTTTATACTCGTATGTTAACGGGTGGGTACATATATCATAGTATTTGTAACTATAGATACTGTATCCGCTATACTCTAATTTAAATTGAAAAAAAAAGAACATGATTAAAACATTAACATATTGATTTTAAATGAATTATTTTTATCAATTAGTTTTACAAAATCTTCATTTTTTTTTGTAAATTATCATTCAACATTATTTGTTCCTGCAGAGAACAAGTAAGATATGTCAGACACAAGTACTACCTTACCCTGTCCACAATCTCCTCAGTAGGCTTCCTCCCGGCTGATACATGTCGCCTACGGATATCTCGGTGTGATCGGTTTGGACCCGAGGGGGTTACCTGCAGAAGAGACTCTAAAGCTCTAGTCAGCAAAATCTCTTAGAAAGTCAAATCTTGTGATTAGGAGAGTAATGAATGTGTACCTTTAATTCGTTGGGTCCATGCATATTTATAGATTATTAATTATGTCTGGTCATGTCATGGGCTAGGCCCCTGTTTGGGTTGTAGGTGGGCCTGGGCCCTAGCCCAGGTCCCTTAGTTCGATTGTTTGTGGGCATTATGAGTGCTTTGATTTTGTCAAGTTTTTGTTTAGTTTCCCAGAGCTGTCGGTCTAGACCGGTTACTCTTTTGGCGACTTTAGGTCTCTATTGCTCTTCTATTGGCTTAGGCCAGTTACGTTATTTGCTCAGCGTATATATGGTGATTATTTATTATTATTATTTGGTTAGGTCGGCTAGGTGTGGTACACCAGTCCCCCAACCTTTGCCGATATAGATATGACGGTGAAGGATGATAAGTGTTTGGCATGTTTAGCAAGGATGGCTAGGTGTGGTACACCAGTCCCCCATCCTTTAAGTGTGATGAACAGTGTTAAGACTAAAAGTGTGAAGAGGTTTGTGGCAGGTGAAGGGATTTGTGGCAGGTGAAGGTGTGTCAGAAGTCTAATCCAAAGGGGTTTCGCGTCGTCATTTTTTATGCTTCATGACCTTTGGTATGCCTTATGACGATTGGAATGGGTTGTGCCTTTTGGCGGGAAGGAGTTGTGACGTTTGGAGTTCATGTTTATAAATGAAGATGTTGTTGAAAGTGTGCCCATATTGCTTCATTTGCAAAAAATCTGAGATCGGTTACTTCGTGTGCATTAGAGCTGTCTAATATCTTCCTTATCTCCTCAGCCATCCTAAAAAGAATCAGGTATGTCTAGTAGTAGTGATAGGGTTTCCTTGTCAAGTTTGAGTAGTGAGAGGTCTGGGGGAGTGGGAGTAGTCAAGCAGATAATAGTGATAGGGAGGAATCGAGAAACGTAGGGAGGATCCCCATGCAGAGGATAGTTGAAGTTAGGGAAGATCCACCTGAGGAGTTGGCGGAAAGCAGCTGGCCAGGGAAGACGAGGTACGAGTGGGTTGCGGCAGACGAGCGAACACAATAACCAATATTTCAGTAGTTGCGATTGTTGAAGTCGTGGCTGAACTGTACGCTAATCTTTAAGAAAGGTGCTCAAAGGGTTATAGTGGTGCCAGAGAGGGTAATTGTTATGGAATGTGTCTGCTATGGTCGAGAAGGAGCTGTCGAGGAGTTCTTTTATATGTACATGTGTCACTTCTAACAACTACACATCCGGCTGTCGTTTGATGAATTCACCATGGGAGTGTTACAGCTGTTGAATGTTGCTCCCACCCAGTTGCATCCATACAGCTGTGCGTACTTGCAAGCATTTCGGTTGTTGTGTATGGCTTTGTATTTGCAACCGTCTCCGCCGGCGTTCCTTTACTTTTTTGTTACGAGGCCGAGAAGCCCAACGACATGGTTGTCGCTTATAAGCCGGCCTGGTTTTAACAGATTGGATGCCTTTACCCAATCTTTTAAACACTTTAAAGATGGGTTCTTTAAAGTGGTGATAAACCAAGTTGGTCGTTCGCATTTTTATACTGCTGATGGCAATACTAAATTCCCGTTTTTCTGGACTGGCAACCCTTGGAGGTATAAGGTGATTACGAGGGAGGATTTCTCGGTGGCGGACAAGGAGGTGGTGGATGTAGTAATGCTCTTTAGTGATAAGATGTCCACTAAGGGTTAGTTAGGGTTTATAATTCGGTTCACCCGATTATAGATATTGAAGGTATCTTTCTGTAATTTTGAATGTTACTTTATGTTTGAGCGTTCTGATGGTTGTATGTTGTGGGTTGCAGGACATATGGCACATATGGAAAAGAAGAACTTGACATTCTTCCAAGCGTTGCAGAAGGAAAAGGCTACTAAGGCTAAAGCTGTTGGGAGCACTGAGGTTCCCAACTTGCAAGAGTCGCTAGTAGACGTGCATATGCACGGTGGGACGAAGAGGAAGGCAGAATTACCGGTTAGGCCCGGTAAAGGAAAGGATGTCAAGAAAGTGTGGGCCGTCTTGATGCGGCTAGGATCGTCAAGCTAGGGAAAGGACTGGAGGCTGGATTGATTGAGCTTCCGGAGACAACTGTGCGAAAAGACATCGAGATCAATATGCCAGAATCGCTGATTGATTCGATTGATAATATGGAGCCTAATGCTTTAGTGAAGGCTATGGTCGAGTTTAGAAGCAAAACGCTGATACTGAGCCAGCGTGTTGGATCTTTATATTAGAGAGAGCTGAAAGAGGGGAGCCGAACGAAGATTGAAGAGTTGTAAGAAAAGGTTGACAAGCACGCTGAGGAAAAAGAAGCCTGGAAGAAGGAGAAAGAGGAATGGGAAGAAGAAAGGAAAAGGCTAGCCACTTGGAGAGTGCGCTGCCTAGATTCAGAGGAAAAGTTGAAGGGCCGGATTGCAGACCTGGAGGCCGACTATGATGAGGTGAAAGAGAAACATGACGAGTTGGAGGTGGAGATGGAATATTTGAAGAGTTGTATTATCCAGTAGCATATAAACGGCTTCCAGAAGGGTTTGTGGCAAGCAGCCTTTTCTATAAGGATGTTGATGTTAATGATGTGCGGTTTGATGTAAATAAGGATGTGGTGGATGGTATACTTGTGGACGAGGCGGGATCCAGTCTCGAGGAGGATGCGGGGAAGAGGACTGAGAAAGTGGACGTGAACATTGATGGTGAAGTTGCGAAGGGCATGGACCGAGAAGCGACTTAGAACCGGCGTTTTAATATTTCCAATTTGATGCTCATTCTAAGTTTGTAATAAGCCGTACATTGCTTAATTTGATGTTAAATCGTACACTATTGGCTGCTAAGTTTGTAATGATTCGTTCATCGTTTAAATTGCCGTTAACTCGTATATTATATAATTTGTTGTTAATGTGATGTTGTTTGTTGGTGTGTTTGTGGTTATGTGATGTCGCTATGATGTGAATATTCGAGTTGATTTGGGAAGTATTTTAAGTTAAGGATGTTCGACCCAGGCCGCTTACTTGTGGTAAGGGTGGGGAACTTAAAACGAATTAACATCAAATTAAGGGTGTTCGACCCAGACCACTTACTTGTGGTAAGAGTGGGGAACTTAAAACGAATTAACATCAAGTTAAGGGTGTTCGACCCAGGCCGCTTACTTGTGGTAAGGGTGGGGAACTTAAAACGAATTAACATCAAGTTAAGTTTGTTCGACCCAGACCGCTTACTTGTGGTAAGGATGAGGAACTTAAAGCGAATTAACATCAAGTTAAGGGTGTTCGACCCAGGCCGCTTACTTGTGGTAAAGGTGGGGAACTTAAAACGTGTTAGAAGTAAGGTAAGTAGTAGTCGTGAAGTGAAAACCCCTTTGTTTTATTCATGTAATTTGGGGTGCCTCGTTAAAACCTCCCTGGCCAAAACCCTCCTTAGGGAAAAAAGACCAGGTGAGGAAAAAGAGTACACATAAGGTTACAAGTATTCAGTACAATACATGTTTTTAACTGAAATAAAACTTGAGATGGGATACATTCCATGTATTGGGTATCTCGTCCTTGGATAACTGTTCAAGTTTATATGCCCCTCCCCCAACATCTTTGTGTATTTGGTACTGGCCGTCCCAATTGGCGGAGAACTTGTCATCCTTCTTCCTTGCACTGTTGACCATTCTCCAAACTAAGTATCCCTTGGAAAACAATCTTGGGTGTAGGTTTGCATTATACTTTCTAGTCGCTCTCTGCTTGGCAGCTAGGTTGCGTATCTGGGCTTTTTCTCTTAATTTGGGTAGGAGGTCGAGGTGGTGTTCATGTTTTGATGATTTTGAACTGGGTCGTACAGTTCTCGACGCAAAGATGGTTCACCTATTTCAACTAGTATCATGGCGCATATGCCGTATACTAGGCAGAACGGGGATTCGTTTGTTGCTGATTGAGGTGTACATATGTAAGCCCATAACACTTCTACTAATTCTTCTGGCCATCGTCCTTTAGCGCTGTCCAACCGTTTACGCAAATTTACCAATATAACCTTGTTTGTTGTTTTGGCCTGTTCGTTGGTCTTTGGGTGCTCAACAGAGCTGGTTACATTTTTGATGCCTAGGCCGGTATAGAATTTAGCAAGCTCTTTGTCTATAAATTGTCGACCATTGTCGGTGATGATTGTATGTGGCCATACCGGCATATGATATCCTTCCAGACGAACTGTTGGACTTGTCGGGCTGTAATGGTGGCTAGTGATTTGGCTTCTATCCACTTGGTGAAGTAGTCGACGACTACTATCAGGAATTTTACTTGGCCTTTGCCCGGGGAGAAAGGGCCAAGGATGTCCATTCCCCACTTTGCGAAGGGCCACAGGGATAATATAGACTGAAGTTGCTCCTGTTCAGGGGTTCATTGGAGGTCGTTGACAAAGTCTAGAAGGCATTGAGCTTTGATGGGGTCGTGAGGTTCATAGCGGATGTTGAATTCGGATAACTCAACGGCCCAAGACGACATTCGCCCCGCAAGGTCTAGTTTCTGCAATATCTTTTGGATCGGGTAGTCGGTTTTGACGATGATGTGATGATTTTGGAAATATGGGCGTAGGCATCGGGCTGTGTGTACCAAGGATAGGGCTAATTTTTTCACCATTTGGTACCTGGTTTCTGGATCTTACAGGGTTCTGCTGACGAAGTAAACAGGATGTAGGGTGCCGCCGACATCTTGAACCAGCGTGGCGCTTACGGAGTGGTCTGTGGCGGTGATGTAGACCAGTAAGGGTTGATGAGTGTCTGGTTTATAGAGGATGGGTGGTGAGGTGAGGGTGGTTTTTAGCTTCTGAAATACTTGTTCACAATCATTATTCCACGTGAACTTAACCGATCTTTTGAGCAGCTGAATGATGGGTTGTGTTTGTTCGGCTAGTTTGGGAAGGAAATGGGAGATGGCGGTTAGGCGGCCTATGAGGCGTTGTACTTCTTTGATACTGCTAGGACTTCGCATTTCAATGATTGCATTGCACTTTTCGGGGTTAGCCTCGATGTCGCGTTGGGCAGCATGAATTCGAGGAATTTACTGTGGTCGACACCAAAGACGCATTTGTCAGGGTTGAGGCGGAGGTTGTATTGTCTTAACGTGGAAAAGACTGTGGATAGGTCCTGAGCGTGTTGGTGATGGCTTGGGGATTTGACAACCATGTCATCGACGTATACTTCGACACATTTGCCCAAATGGCATGACCTTGTAGAAGTAGTTGGCGTGGTCTATAATGAAGGCAGTTTTGTTCATGTCGAATGTGGCCATGGGAATTTGGTTATAACCGGAGTATGCATCAAGAAAACTGAGGACCTTGTTACCTGCTACGCCGTCGATAAGTCGGTCAATGTTAGGTAAGGGATAGGCATCCCTAGGACTGGCTTTGTTAAGATCCGTGTAATTAACGCACATCCGCCATTTGCCATTGGCTTTCTTGACCAGAACCACGTTAGAGAGCCAAGTGGTGTAGTGGGCTTCTTCGATAAACCCTGCGTTGAGCAATTTGTCGGCCTCGGCTTTGGCCGCTAGGCATCGTTCTTCACCAAGCTTGTGTTTTTTTTTGGGAGATATACCGGGCCTCCTTGTAAATAGAAAACTTGTGGGATGCAACGTGAGGGTCAACTCCGGGTAAGTCATCAGCTGACCAAGCAAATAGGTCCGTGTTGCTGATAAGGGTGGGTGTGAGGATGTCGCGTTGTTTAGGTTGTAACCCAGTGCCGAGTTTGATGGTGCGACCATTAGGGAGCGCCAATGGGGTGGTTTCTTCTATCGGTTCAAGGCGGACATCCTGACCCACTCTAGGGTCTAGATCATCACCAGATAAGGCTATTGCAGAGCTGTGTGGTCGCTCAATATGATTGGTTTGAAGGATGGGAAGTTGTGGGCGTAGGTTAGCCATGTAGCATTCGCGTGCGAGGCGTTGGTCGCCATGAATGGTGAGAATGTCGCCAGATAGGGATGGGAATTTCATGGTCAGAAAAACCGATCACACCGAGATATCCGTAGGCGACATGTATTAGCCAGGAGGAAGCCTACTGAGGAGATTGCGAACCAGGGTAAGGTAGTACTTGTGTCTGACATATCTTACTTGTTCTCTGCAGGAACATTATTTAAATAGTTATTTGCACTTTATTTAAAATTTATGAATGTTATGCATTGTATTTTAATTTGAAATTATGGTTAAAATATGTTTTTAAATATTAAATTTTTCTTTTGAGAATACCTACAGGTATTTGTGGATATTAAAAAAAATATGCGGGTACCCGCATAACGGATACCTACATGGATATTAGTATGAGTACGAAATGGATATTTATCTAGCGAGTAGGGTACGGGGAAGCTACTACCTATACCCTACTTGTCTCTTTCAAATCCCTAGTTATTCTTGTGCCTACCCACTACTTGCTACCAAACCCGTAAAAAAAATTAAATCACCCACTATCCCTTCATTTATCCTTTAAAAAATAATTGCGGTACTCGTGGATACCTACATATCCACGAATATTTTAAAAAATTTATATATATATATATATATATATAAAAAATAAATTTAAATAAAATTATAAAAAATTATAAAATATAATATAAATTAAATTTTAATTTTAATTAAATTTAACCTAATAATATATAATTTTAATTTTAATTAAATTTAACTTAGTAAAATATAAATTAAATTTTAATTTTAATCTTGTGTGTGGATAACAGTTATGTGAGTATAGATCGTATGACAGATACTAACTATCTGTTATGAATTTTATTCACGGATATTCATAGACACATTTATTTTGTCATTCCTAGGTAATGTGTTCTAAATCGACTATAATTTATTTATTTGAATTATTTCATACTTAATCGATACTAACCTTATTTGTTTTAATATTTTTTAAGTTACCATTAACTTTATCGACACTAGTACAAATATTTAATTATTAAAAAAATTGAAAAACTAATTTTACATTTTTTAATTTATTTTAAACTAACATTTTATGTTCTGTTAAAATTAGCTCAGCCAACCCTATAAACATTCAATATTTAGTGAACTCTATTACCATAGGCAAAATCAATGTTAATCCCCCACTAATCAAAATATTTATTTATTAAAATTGTTAAAAATAATTTTACATTTTTCATTTTTTAAATGAAAAAAAAATCAATATTTTACATTGTGTTGGAGTCGAAGACTATAATAGCGTTACAATTTAACCAACAAGCTAAATTCTTCTTTTCTTATAAATATATATTCATTAATCTTATCCACAACTACACAGATTCAAACCAAATGAATATGTAAAATTCATTTTACATAATGAACATTATCTTAAATTAATATTACAATAAAATATATTAACATTGATCAAGTTGAGAATAAATCATTCTAATTGGAAATTACTTTAAAACTTAAATCAGTGATGATTTAATCAACACTACTTAGAGTCAATCATTAAAAACCTATGTCAATGAATTAATGTTCATCACATTAGAGTGGTGCATGTGCAATCAAATCTAATGACATTACAACTCATGTATAATACAAATATAATGCTATTAACTAATTAACATTAATTTTTTCTTGTTAAAATCATTTGATCGATGCCAAATGTTCATTTTCTTATAGTGTAATATCAAAAGTTGAAAGATAAAAATATTTTTACTATATTTTGTCAACAAAAAATGATTTGATTTGACATCATAGGGCATCAATTTGAGAATACTTAATGAGAGTTTCATAATACTGGATCAATTTTTCATATTAGTTGATCATTTACCAAATGTGGAAGCATAGAGAACTTTCAACATCAATTTCATTATCAACCCATTTATAAAGTCACTAGAATAGGTTTCCCCTCACTTTTTCCTAGGGGTGGCAAAACGGGTTGGGCCCAACGGGCCAGTCCGTCAGCCCGTGCTAAAAGGAACGGGTTGGGTTGAAGATTTCAACCCGTCAGCCCGTTCTGGTCCGTCCCGTCCAGTCCGTCAACTTAACGGGCCAAAGTACGGGTCAGCCCGTCCTACCCCGTTGGTCTGTTTTAAAAAAATAAAATAAAATAAAAATAATTAAAAAGATTAATTTTTTAGATTATATATATTTTAAATGTATAAATATATAATAGTATTGTAATTTAAATCATTAACACCTACAAATTAAGTTTGAATTATTAGTTATAATTGAATAATTTAATATGTAAATTTAATAATTATTTTAACTTATCTAATTAAAAACATTAACTAATCAATTAAAAGTTAAAGTAATATTTTATTTGATTAAATATGACTATAATAATAATTTATATGTATATATAAACAGTTTTAAAAAATAAAACAAATTAAAAAATTTGAAAACTAATTAAAAAAAAAAACTAGACGGGCCAGCCCGGCCCGGCCCGTTAGCCCGTCCTATACGGGACGGGTTGTGACTATTGGTCCGTTTCTGTTTGACGGGCCAGCCCGTCCTGACCTGTTTTTTGACGGGCCACATACGGACCGGGCCAAAACGGACCGGACTTGCCCGTTTGCCACCCCTACTTTTTCCTCTACGTCACACAAACTATTTCTCTCTCTACTTTTCTTTAATGTATCTTCCTCTTATATGACACCACTAGTTTTTTCCTCTTCCGTGGCAAAACTGCCACCATTCTTCTTACTATTAGAAATATTATTCTACAATAATTCACAAACATATATAATGTATAATATGAAAGTATTTTGTATCACTTAGATGTATATCTTTGTTTAAATAATGAATATAAAATAACCTTTTAATCATTGTTATTTTCTATTATATTGTGTAGTACTAATTAATATGTGAAAAAAAAGAATAGAAAATGAATAAATGATTTTTTTATGTTAAAATAATTTGTTATAAATTTTATTTAGAGTAAGTCAAACCATAAAGCAATATTTTAGAATTGAAATATAAGTAATTAAAAAAAGAATTATATTATATGAAAAAATAAATAAATGAGAATAAGAATAAAGAGTAATGTTTTAATTATTAAAATACTTATAATCAATATATACATTAAATAGTTTTTATATAATTAAAATTTTGCCAATCATTTTTATTAATTTAAAGTAAGAATCAATATGAAATCATCTAATTTAATCATATAATTATGCGTTGGGTGAAATTAGTAACTTTTATGGCAATTAGTTTAAAGGCTATATATCTGAATTTATCTTAATTGGTTGAGAATGTACGAATTTATCTGTATAAAAAAAATATTTTTTATAATGTTAAAAACATATTGTACTTCTTACAACCACTTTAACATCAATTGGTGTTGGGAATAGTCCAAGTGTGAGTCAAAAAGTCCCACATTGGATAGAAAAGACAAAGTTAAACACTATATAAGAATAAAGACCCATAACAACATTGCCTTAAGGTTTTGGGGTTAAAGTGGTGTCTAAGGTCTTATATGTGTAAGACTAATGTCATATAACCATATAGAACCACAATCTCTCAATGACCATAACTATGCCATGACCATGACTATAAACCATATATGAAAAAATATAACCTA